>Ga0153954_1000011_pt1 | contig 251655 bp, 194 predicted proteins | sample TSFL038MetaG_FD_102277 | JGI IMG/M metagenome (GOLD analysis project Ga0153954, IMG submission 102277) | Attine ant fungus gardens microbial communities from Florida, USA - TSFL038 MetaG | ecosystem: Host-associated > Fungi > Mycelium > Unclassified | place: USA: Florida, Wekiwa Springs State...
CATTGTGGGAGGTTCTGTTGTACGAGTAGCCGGGGCCTGCGCTGATCTGCGGATAGAACTGCGCGCGCACGGCGGCGATCTGGTCGCGGGCAGCGAGGTAGTTCTCCGTGGCCTGGCGAACAGCGTAGTTTTCCTTGGCTACACGCTCTTCCAGCTTGTTGAGCTGCGCGTCGTTGTAGACCTCCCACCAGTTGCCCTTGAGCATGCCATCAGAGGGTGTGGCGGGCTTCCACGCGCCGCCGTTCGGGTTGGGTGGAGGCGTGACGGCGTTCGGTCCGCCGGCTTCCTTGTAGGCCGGCGCAGGCGGCGCGGTGAGCTGCGGGCGCGAGTAATTGGGACCAACCGGTTTGCAACCCGCCAGCATGCCCAGGACGGCAAGGCCTGCTGCGGAAAGAATGAACTGCTTCCGCATGCTTACTTGCCTCCGCCGGGCTGGTTCGAGCTTGGTTTCGGGGTTTGCGGGGCCACTTTTTCGCCGTCTACGAGCGAGTCAGGCGGGTCCTGGATGACTTTGTCATAGGCGCCAATGCCGGCGATGATCTGCACCGTCGCGCCGTCGTCTTCGCCGATGGTGACGGGAACGAGCTTGGCGATGTTGCCGTTTACGACGGTACCAACCTTCATGCCTTCCCTGCGGAAGATGAGCGCCGATGCGGGCACGATGTAGGTCTGGCCCAGCGCGGCGGTCTTGAAGTGCACCTGCGCGAGCGTACCGGGAAGCAGAGCGCCGGTTTTGTTCTGCACATCGACTTCAACGAGCAGCGTGCGGTTGGTAGGATCGAGCGCATCAGCCGTGCGGACAAGCGTGCCCTGGAAAATCTGGCCGGGATGCTCGGGGAAGGTGATGTCGATAGTCTGGCCGCGCTTGATAGCGGGCGTGTAGACCTGCGGAACATTGGTATAGACGCGCAGGGTGTGCACGGCCTGCATGTGGAAGAGCTCCTGGCTCGATCCGGGCGTGGAGCCTTCCGTGATGAGCTGGCCGGTGTCAACGGAGCGCGAGGTAATGACACCGTCAAAGGGCGCGTAGACCTTCTCAAAGCCCTGCAGTTGCTTGAGACGATCGACGTTGGCCTGCGCGGATTTTACGGCAGAAGCGGTTGCTGCTTCCTGCGTGACGAAGGTGTCAGTGTCGAACTTGGAGACGGCGTCCGAGGTGACGAGGCCCTGGTAGCGCTGCGACTGCACGTGGGCATTCTTGGCGTTGGTCTGCGCGGTAACGAGGTCGGCTTCGGCCTGCGCGAGCTGCTGGTCGAGCTCGGGTGTGGCGATCTCGGCGAGCAATGCGCCCTGCTTCACCCTGGCGCCAATGTCGTAATACCACTTGGTGAGGTAGCCGCTGGTGCGCGCGTAGATGGGCGAGTCAGAGAACGCGGTGACGTTGCCAGGCAGGATAAAGGTGTCCGTGGGCGCGCCGGGCTTGGCAGGCAGCGCGAGGACCGAAGGCGCGGCAAGCTCGTTGGTGGTGTCGGCCAGCACTTCGCTGTCGTGGTGCCGCTTGAGAATGCCGCGGCCAGCCAGCACCACCACTACCACCAGGACAACAATGACTGCAATGGCAGCTCCGCGGCCCGAGACAGGCGCGTGGTCGGGAGCGCTCTCGTGCTCGTGATTCGGCTGATGGCCCTGATTCTGGTTAGTCGATTCACTTGTCATATCGTTACACCCCTTACTACTCTTCAAACTCTTTCAGGATTGCGCCGGCGGCAGAGATTTCCACCTTGCGGTGCTTGCCAAGCCATCCGTGCACAACGGAGAAAAACACAGGAACAAAGAACAGCGTGGCGACAGTCGCTAACAACAGGCCGCCGATAACAGCGCGGCCGAGCGGCGCGTTCTGCTCACCGCCGTCCCCGAGGCCAAGCGCCATGGGCACCATGCCGATGATCATGGCGAGAGCCGTCATCAGCACCGGGCGGAAGCGGACAAAGCCCGCATTCAGCGCGGATTTGCGCGCATCGCCTACGAGGATTTCGAGCTGCTCGCGAGCGAAGCTGACGACGAGAATCGAGTTCGCCGTGGCCACACCCATGCACATGATGGCGCCGGTGAGCGCCGGCACGCTGAGACGCGTGTCGGTGAGGAACAGGAACCAGACGATGCCTGCGAGCGCCGCGGGCAGCGCCGAGATGATGAGGAACGGGTCAAGCCATGATTGGAAGTTGACCACGATGAGCAGGTAGACCAGCAGGATCGACATGGCGAGGCCGCCGATGAGGCCGATGTAGGACTTATACATCGTTTCGCTCTGGCCGCGGAGGGTGAAGTGCGAGCCGCGCGGCAGGTCCTTCTCGTGGCGGTTCACAATCTCCTGCATCTTGCGCGTGACGGTGCCGAGGTCGATGCCGTTGACGTTGGTATAGATGTCGAGAACCGGCTGCACGTCGTAGTGCGAGACCTCGCCAAGCTCAGTGCCGGGGTCAACCGAGGCCAGGTTGCCGAGAATCTGTACAGGCTTGGGCGCGCCGGGCGCGGTGGTTCCTGCGGTATCGGTTACGCTGCCGCCTGCGCCGACTGCGGCGGGGATGGAGGCTGAAGCTGCGCCGGTGACGGGCAGGCTCTTCAGGCTGGCGAGCGAGTCGAGCTTGTACTGCGGCATCTGCGTAGCGACGTTGTAGCTGACACCATTGCGCGGATCGAGATAAAAGCTCGGCGAGGTCTGGAAGGAGCCAGACAACGCGACAAGCACTGACTGCGCAACGTTGTTCTGCGTGAGACCTACGGCCGATGCACGGGTGCGGTCTACGTTGACGGTCCAGTTGGGCAGATCGAAGGGCTGCTGAATGCGGGCATCCACAGCACCCGGGACCTGGCGGACTTCATTCAGCATCTTTTCGGCCAGTGTGCGGTTGGCATAGAGGTTCTGGCCGACGATCTGGATATCGATCGGAGCCGAGAGGCCGAAGTTGAGAATCTGCGTGACAATATCGACGGGCAGTACGTAGAAGGTGACGCCGGGGAACTGGCGGTTCAGCACTTCGCGGATGTGATCGAGGTAAGGCTCGGTGGGATGATGATCTTCACTGAGCTGCACCTGGATGTCGGCATCCGCGGTGCCGACGGGCGCCGATGTGGAATACGAGAGGTTGAGGCCGGAGTAGGGCAGGCCGATGTTATCGACGATGCTGACCACTTCCTTCTGCGGAATGTTCTGGCGGATTACGCCGTCAATACGATCGCAAAGCGCGGCGGTTTCTTCAATACGCGTGCCGGTGTGGGCGCGAACGTGAATCTTGAAGCTGCCCGAGTCGACCGCAGGGAAGAAGTCCTGCCCGAGGAACGGCGCAAGCGCGGCAACCGAGCCAACGGCGAAGAAGAAAAAGACAACCAGGAAGACGCGGGCGTGGTTCACGCACAGCGTAAGGATGCGCAGATAGCCGACGCGCATCTTTTCAAAGTAGTGCTCAAAGCCAAGCTGGAAACGGATGAGGGGGTTGCGGCTGGTCAGCTTTCTCTGGTGCTCGGCGTCGTCGTGCTCCTTGAGCAGGTAACGCGCCATCGTCGGAACAACGGTACGCGAGAGCAGATAGCTGGCGAGCATGGCGAAGACGACGGCTTCCGCCATGGGCACGAAGAGGTAACGCGGCACGCCACTAAGGAAGAACATCGGGATAAACACGATGCAGATAGCGAGCGTGGCGACAAGCGCCGGGGTGGCGATCTGCGCGGCGCCGTCGAGAATGGCCTGCTCGATCTCCTTGCCGGATTCGAGGTTGCGGTTGATATTTTCGATTTCAACCGTTGCGTCGTCAACCAGGATGCCGACGGCGAGCGCGAGGCCGCCGAGGGTCATGATGTTGATGGTCTGCCCCAGCATGGCGAGCACGGCAACGGAACAGAGAATCGAGAGCGGGATGGACACCGCGATGATGAGTGTGGAGCGCCAGCTTCCGAGGAAGAGCAGGATCATGACGGCGGTGAGGCAGGCCGCGATGATAGCTTCGCGAACGACGCCGCCAATAGCGCCTTTGACGAAGATGGACTGATCCGAGAGCGGAACGATCTTGAGCTGCTGCGGAAGCTCGCCGCGCTTGACCATGTTGTCGACCTTCTCGCGGACGCTCGCAATGATGTCGAGCGTGGAGGCCGAGCCGGTCTTCATGACGTTCATGAGGATGGCGCGGCGGCCGTCGATGTGCACAATGTTGGTCTGCGGCGGATAGCCGTCGCGGACATGCGCAACGTCATGCACGTAGACGACGGTGCCATTCGATGCCTTGATGGGCAGGTCGTTCAACTGCGCGACGATGGACGGTGCGGAATTGGTTTCGATGGCGTACTCGAAGCGGTCCACCTTCATGGTGCCCGAAGGCGCGATGAGGTTCTGCGCACCGACGGCGCTCACCACGTCGCCCGGCGAAAGACCCCGTGCCTGCAGTGCGGCAAGGTCGATGTCCACCTGGATCTGGCGCTGCTTACCGCCGTAGGGGAAGGGCGTCTGCGCGCCTTCTACGGTGGCGAGTTGAGTGCGGATCTGGTTCTGGCCGATATCGTTGAGTCTCTGCTCATCGAGGCCTTCACCGGAGAGGCCGAGCTGCAGAACGGGCACGCTCGACGCGTTGTACTGAATGATGAAGGGCGGCGTGGTGCCTGGCGGCAGCGAACGCAACTGCACCTGCGAGATCGACGTAACTTCCGCCACAGCCGAGCCGATATCGACGTGCGGCTGGAAGAAGATTTTGATGACCGCGATGCCGTTGAGCGAGGCTGACTCAATATGCTCGATATCGCTGACCGTGGTGGTCATGCCGCGCTCGGAGTTCGAGACAATGCGGTTGGCCATCTGGTCCGCAGAGAGACCAGCATACTGCCACACAACCGTCACGACAGGAATGTCGATGTTCGGGAAAATATCCGTCGGCATCGAAACAATGCTGAAGACGCCAAGGATCAAAATTAAAAGCGCAAAGACGACAAAGGTATAAGGCCGCCGTAGCGCAAGCCGGACAATCCACATCATAGGGTTGGTTTCCGCTCCAGAGCTGAGCCGGACCGCGAACACTTGCCTGCGCCGAGAGCGCTAGACAGCGAGAATCCGGCCGGACCCGCCGGGGTCCCTGAGTTTCAATCAGGTTGATGAGAACAAGTTGCCAACACAAGCCATGCAGGCATGGCTTTCAGCATAAAGAAATACTGCTCACATTGTACTAAGACGTTCGAAGGCGCGGAAATGACGCATTTTCTTGATGCGCCATGGACTTAGACCGCGGTTAAAGCGACCAGATTTTACGATTGCTTCACTGTGCGAGTATCCATTCCAGTAAATCCTGCAAAATTGAATGCGAAGCACAGAACCAATGGAAGATAAAGCATACTCAGATTGCGTGCTTCTCCCGGCCAGCAGAACAGGAAGAAAAGAGGGAGATTGATGATTGCCGCAAGTTGCGCGTGCCGCCGGAATTCCCTGGAAAGCTTGCCCCACCCACGTCGAATTGTCCAGACAATAAAAGCGATGGGAAGAATGCTCAATATATCCACCGCAAAGATTCCATATACGACCAGCGGCCTTCCGATGAAATGCTGCGGCTTGAAATAGTAACGAAGCACATCTTGAAAATGGACCTCGACTGTCGAACCGGGGCTGTTCCTGAAATGCAGCCAGATCATTGCGTACACTCCCGCACACACTGCCGCTAATACGCCAAGCGCGACTAGAGACATGACCAGTGAATAGCGGCGGCGAATCACCGGGTAGAGTGTGATCAGGAAAAATAAATACGATTCTTTATTCAGAGTCGCGAGCACCGCTACCGGCACAAGCCACCACCAGTGGAACCGGCGCAACATCCAGATGGAAAGGGCAAAAAACGCCAGTTCCGCGTAGTCGTAAATCTTTCCCCCGCCTTCCGACATGATGTACGGCAGCAGCAGTATGAAGAGGACAGATGCCGCAAGGGAAGCGATTGGAGCCACTCCCTCTTCCATGCACATGAGGAACATGAAATACGCCGCAGCAAAAGCGCTGAGAAAGATTTCTATATAAAGAATCAGGCTGCGGAAGAAATAATCCAGGTCTCCCTGTTGCGGTAAAGCAAATACAGCCTCATAGAATTTCTCACCATCTCCATCCACGAGAGAGGCAAGGCGGGTCTTGAAAGAGCCTGGAACAAGCCGGTCCACTTCGTTCGCGGTTGCCGGAAGAAGCTGCCGATAAATAAAGGGACGGCTTGCAGTGCCGTCGAGCATGCCTCGAAAGCGTTCGAGCCCCTTCACCTGGTAATTCAGCCCATGTCGCGTGTCATATCCGTGGAACGAAGCTGCCGCCGCCCAGAACAACACTATGAAACATAAAATGCGTTCGTAAATACCCAGATGAAAGCGGCGTTGTGAGGCCTGCATATTCAAGCTCTCCCTTAAAAAGGCGCGTAATTGGATGAAGAAAATACAGAACTTCCCGTTAGCATAGCCTGCTCAAGTTAAATGATTCGCCTATATTACTATCCCGGCGAATCTGCCAGTCATTGCAGGCACAGCAGCGGATACCTGAACTGCCTCTCACCCTTCCTGAAGTTCCTGACAGGGCACTGGTTTCTGCTTACCCACGCAACGCACTTTGTTGCGTGGGTAAGCAGAAGGACACTTGCCCGGATTCTCAAGATTGCTTTGATTCGCCAGACACTGCTTAATCCGCGAAAGCTGCTTCTTCCACGCGCACGGGAGCTGCGAATGGCGTGGGGTAGTAGGCGTTCTTCACGTACTGTTGCACCATGCGGTTGGTGTTGAAGAAGGTGCCGTTAATCGCCATCGTGGTGCGCATCAGCCGGGCCCACTTTTCCGGCGAATCGCGGTAGAGCGGAACTACGGATTTCTCGAGCTTTTCATAAAGCGAGCCCGCTTCGGCGGCGTCATCGGCGCCGTCTTCAATCAGCCATCCGGTCACACCCTCGATGCAGCCTTCAATCCACCAGCCGTCCAGGATCGACAGGCTCGGCACGCCGTTGAGGGCAGCCTTCATGCCGCTGGTGCCGCTGGCCTCATAGGGACGCTTGGGAGTGTTCACCCATACATCCACGCCCGCGGTAAGCAGCGCGCCGAGGTCCCACGCGTAGTTTTCGAGATAGACGATCTTCAGCGTATCGCTCTCCAGGGTCTGCGCACGGTCAAAAACTTCGCGGATAAGCGCCTTGCCGGGCTCGTCCTGCGGGTGTGCCTTGCCCGCATAGAGGATTTGCAGACCACCTGCGGCCTTGGCGATCTCCATAAGACGCTCGGGCTGGTTGAAGAGCAGGTTGGCGCGCTTGTATGTGGCTACACGGCGGGCAAAGCCGAGCGTGAGCACCTTGGGATTGAGCACCTGCCCGGTGCGCGCGGCAACGGCGGCAAGCAGCTCCTCCTTCGCACGGGCATGTGAGGCCAGGATCGCGTCCTTGGGAACGTCGATGGTGTTGCGGATATAGAGATGGTCGCGGCGCCATGCGGGGATATGCTCGTCGAGCATCTGCTGAATCGGTCCCGAGATCCACGTAGGCCCGTGCACCCCGTTGGTGATGGAATCAATCGCGAACTCGGGGAACATCTCGCGCGAAACCTTGCCGTGCTGCAGGGCGACTCCGTTGGCGTAACGCGAGAAGCGCAGCGCAAGGAGCGTCATGTTCAGCAGGCCGTCGCGAAAGACGCCGTGCGCTTGAAGCTGGTCGGTCCGGCCCTGGCCGAGGATGCGGATAGTCTGCTCGGTCGAGAAACGGTCATGGCCTGCGGGAACCGGCGTGTGCGTGGTGAAGACGCACTTCTGACGCACCAGCTCAACGTCGGCCTCGGTGGCGATGCCCGGCGGGCCGCCGCCCATCTGGCTTTCGAGCAATGCAAGAGTCAGCAGCGCAGCGTGGCCTTCGTTCATGTGATAAACGTTGACTTCCGCACCGAGCGCAGACGCCATGCGCAGGCCGCCCATGCCGAGAACGATCTCCTGCTGGAGGCGATAGTTGGTATCGCCGCCGTAGAGATGGTCGGTCAGGCCGCGGTCCCAGCCGGAGTTGCCGTCGATATCGGTATCGAGCAGGTAAATCGGAACGATGTGGCCCGAGCGGCCGACGAGATCGTAGCGCCAGGCGCGGAGGGTGACGGTGCGGCCCTCAATCGATACGGCCACACGCGCAGGCTCCTCGGTGCAGAAGTCGGCCGGGTTCCAGGCTTGAATATCTTCCGTCTGCTGGCCTGCGCCGTCGAGATGCTGGCTGAAGTAGCCCTTGCGGTGCAGCAGCGTGAAGGCGATGAGCGGCAGATCGAGATCAGCAGCTGAGCGAAGCGTATCGCCGGCCAGCACGCCCAGGCCGCCCGAATAGGTCGGCATCTCCGGGCGAATGGCGATTTCCATGGAAAAGTAAGCAACCTGGCCCGTGGTAGGGAGGCTCTGTTGCGTAAACGGCTTGGAGGAAGATGGCATGATTCTGAGTGTCTCCGGCTCGCTGTCCGCCCAAAAAGGGAACAGCCAGGATTTGTATTTGCAATTTTCCGGGAAGAATGCCGGGCTTTTTATGAAAATACGCCCGATCTTAAAGCGATTTTACCAAGAATAGTTTCCACGGCCCGTCCCTCACCCGGTCCCATAGGTCACAGAACAGCACCTAAGTGTCTCTTATTCCGCTGAGTAGAGCCGTCGTGCGCCTTCCGATGCATGGTTAATGTAAATCTGCGGCGTGATGCCGAATTTAGCTTCATAACGCTCGCCGAGGATTTTTGCGAATTCGGCCGCGTGTTCGGCTTCGACAAGGTTGACCGTACAGCCACCGAAGCCGCCTCCAGTAAGACGCGCGCCAACAAGGCCGGGTAGGTTCTGCGCAAACTCGACCATCGCGTCTGCTTCAGGGACGCTCGCTTCAAAGTCGCGGCTGTAGCTCCAGTGGGCCTCCGCCATGAGTTTGCCCAGTTTTTTTCTGTCGTTTTGGAGTAGAGCTTCGGCCGCCTCAACCGTGCGGAAGTTCTCGCTTATGACGTGGCGGGCGCGCTTAAGGGCGTTGGGTGACATCTCGCTGCCGTATTTTTCGAGGTCTTCAAGCGTGGCATCGCGGAGAAACTTCACCTCCGGCCTGTGCTTGCCGATGACGGCTGCAGCCTCTTCCACTTCCGCGCGGCGGCTGGTGTACTCCGTGCCGGTAACAGCGTGCTGCACCATGGTGTTGGCGATGACGAGCGCAAGGTCTTCAGGGATGGGCGTGAGCTTGTAGCTCAGGTCGCGGCAGTCGAGCAGCAGCGCGTGGTCCTTTTTGCCGTTGGCGGAGATGAACTGATCCATGATGCCTGAGCTGGCGCCGACGAACTCGTTTTCCGCGCGCTGGCAGAGCTTCGCAAGCACCGGGCCGGGATAAGCCTTGCCGATAAGCGAGGTGACAGCAAAAGCCGTGGAGACCTCCAGCGCGGCCGAGCTCGAAAGCCCCGAGGCCAGCGGTACATCGCTCCAGATGCTGAGGCTGAAGGCAGGAATTTCGAGGCCCTCTCCAGCAAGAATCGCAAGCACGCCGAGGGGATAATCGGTCCAGTGGCCGGAGCGCTCCCAGGGCAGATGCGCGGCATCAAAGGTGCGCTCCTCGTCGTAATTTTTGGAGTAGAGAATAACCTTGCCATCGTCGCGCGGGGAGATGGCGGTGAGAGTGGCGAAGTCAATCGCCGCGGGCATGACGAAGCCTTCAGCGTAGTCGGTGTGCTCGCCGATGAGGTTGACGCGTCCGGGCGCGACAAAGAGGCCGGGCTCCGCGCCAAAGCGTTCGCGGTGAAAAATGCGCAGTTGAGAAGGATCGTACATGGAGCTCCCGTAAATCCAAACTTGTTATATCGGACAAAAATCAACAATCATGTGCCACTTGTACGACTCGCCATGGCTGAGGATATGCGTCCATGAGCCGTAAGTGGCGAGCGAATCAACAGGCGCGGTAGCGGGTTCAAGCGCAACGCAGGTCTGCTTTGGGCCTTCGCTGGCTGGATCCGGATATGTTGGCCATCCGCCGTAGCAAATCCATAAACCGAGATAGGGCGTGGCGGCTGTATCAAAGCTCACACGGATTTTGATTCCCGCGGAAGGACGCACAAGCTCACACCAGTTCTCATCGGCATCCAGAGGACCGGCGAAGAGCTTGTCGCCAACGCCTGAGTCCGGCGCGAGAGCTTTGCTGAGGTCGGTGCTGCCTTCTGCCGTGGCGAGTTTAGCGACAGGCCAGCCAACCGCGTCCCCGCCTTTGCCAAGCCGGTTGCCGCCGGAGCCTTCAAGACGGAGCGTGTTGACGGTTTCCGGAAGAACGATGCGGTCGCCGGCCTCCGCAAGAAAGAGCGGATGCGCAGCCCACGACCACGGCGCCGCAGCTTTGCCCGCGTTGGTGACGGTGTAGTTGAGCTTGAGGCGGAAACCTTCGCCGGTCTGCGAAAGCACAATCGTCCGCTCCACTTCCAGCGGCAGCGAGAAGCATTTCGCGCGCAACGCAAGCGAGGTTTCCTGATCCCTGCCCCCTGATCCCTGATCCCTGTTTTCCCACGCAATGCGCCAGAGATCGCCATGATCCGGAATCTGGGCAATGCCGCCAGCGAACGGAATCGCACAGGCAGCCACCGAAGGCAAGCACTCGTCCCAGCCGCTGGCGTCCCCGGCGTCAAAGCTCATGGTATGTGTGCGATGGGCGATGGGCGCGAGCGGCGTCTGCAACAATTCACGGCCGCCAATTTGGATGGAAGAAATCTTTCCGCCGAACTCTGGCAGCACAGTCACGGCGCAGTCGCCTGCTGTGAGCACAACGGGGTGGATGACAACGTTTTCTTTTTCGCCGGTAGTTTGTGCGCTGCTGCTCATCCCTGGTGGACTGTTTCCTTTCCTAGTACTTGCGCGGTTGCCGCGTCGAGCTCGCTCCAGATACGGGGAAGCCAGGCTTCATGTTCCGGCTTCATCAGTACGGAGCGAAGGCACGTAATCGTTTCCAGTTCCCTGCCGCTGCCAAACCACTTTCCCGGCAATTGTACAAGCGCCAGATGCAGATTGCGGCGGGCGCTGGCGTCGAATATCTGCTGGGCGCGCCGGGAGGCCTCGGCTGCGGTCGGAGCCTGCACCTTCCAGACTACGATGTCGAGCTGGGGCCTGCCCGCCGCAAGAGTCTCAAAGCGTTCATCGGCACGGAGACGCTGATCGAGAGCCAGCGCGGCACGGCGGCCTTTCGCCAGCCCCTGCGCAAAGCTGCCGTCGGGGACAAGCGGGAGAAGCTGTTGCGTCGTCCAGAGAGCCACGGCCGCAGCTCCGGCACGGGAACATTCCAGCGAAATCTCGCCGAGATGCAGCTCATTCGACGTGAAGTAGGTATACGGCGAGTCGTGCTTGTAGAAGCGGCCGATGGCAGGATCGTGAAAGAGCACGCAGCCGCAGCCATAGGGCTGAAGCCCATGTTTATGCGGGTCGATGACGATGGAGTCGGCGTGATGGATGGATTCGAAAGCGCGGCGCGCGGGGGCATCGAGTTGGTCCGCTATCAAACGGAAGTAACCGCCATACGCCGCATCCACATGAATGCGGAAGCCATATCGTTCACGAAGCTTGAGAATTTCATCGAGCGGATCAACAGCGCCGATAGCCGTGGTGCCAAGCGTGGCGACGACCGTGCCGATATCTCCTTGTTTCAGTTCTGCTTCCAGAGCGGCTAGGTCCATGCGGCCGCTCGTGTCCGCCGGGATCGACGAATAGTTGAGCTTGAGCACACTGGAGATGCGGCTGTGTGTGTAGTGGGCCTGACTGGAGGCGACAATCCTTTTCCCCGGCGCCAGTTGCCCCGCAATCCACAGGGCTTCCAGGTTCGCCATCGTTCCTCCGGAGGTCAGGTGGCCCAGGAACTCAGCCTCCGGCCAGCCGAACATGGCGGCAATACCCCGGACAGCCTCAATCTCCATCTCGGAGCTGGCTCGGCCACCGTCGCGGGCATGGTTATTCGGATTCACTGTCATGGCCAGTGAATAGGCGGCGCGGGCAGCCGGGTGCGGCGGCTTCAGCATCTGCCCAGCGTAAAGCGGGTGGAAATAAGGATAGTTATCCCCGAGCCGTGCAGCGGTTTTCTCCAGCACGGCGGCAATTTCAGCCCAATTTTCCTCGGTTTCCACAGGGGGCAGCGAGGAAAACTCCGCCGCCAGGCGGGCGGCTGCATGGGCCAGGAGCTCAGGAACAGAATCTGCAGACATGACGACCCTTCACCCTATCACAGCTGGTAGGTGTATCGGCCTGAGAGCGTACCGAACTGGAGTTACTCTTGCAGGTTCCTCATTCTGTACGACTTTCGTAACCCCTCCCACCCCACCGATTCCCTCTCCCAAAAGCAAAAAGCGCGTAGGTGCCGTATGGGACGGATGCTACAATTTCGGTAGCGTTAGAGTCGAACCGGGCGTGAGCAGTAACTCGCCCAACCAAGCAAGATTCTGCCAGTGGTCCCCGATTCACCAGCGCAATTCAATTCAGGAAACACGATCAAGATGGAACAAGGTACTGTGAAGTGGTTCAATGACGCGAAGGGCTTCGGCTTCATCTCGCGCCAGAATGGTGAAGACGTTTTTGTGCACTACTCGGCGATCAACGCGAATGGTTTCAAGAGCCTTCAAGAAGGTCAGGCAGTGCAGTTCAACGTGGTGAAGGGGCCGAAGGGATGGCAGGCTGCCGACGTGCAGCCTCTCTAATTCCGATAGGCCGGATTCCGGCAGAATCTTAGCAAGAAGTAACCGTGAAGGGCTGGGAGCAATCCCGGCCCTTTGCTATTGCAGGGAGCCACTGCGGCCTGTCGGCCGCCATCCGTGCGACCACGTTTTTCTGTGGTCCTTCCGCTGGCCGGAAAGAAGAGCAGTTCCAGGATTCACGATATGCGCAACATTTTGGGAGGGGAAGCGGGTTTATTGGTCCCGTGGTCCCACGTTCCCTTGGTCCCTGCTTTATCCTGAAGTGTCACCACACAGATTTCAGGACTACTTTTCCTCATGAGCTCGAAGATTTCGATTACCCTGCCGGACGGTTCTGTCCGTGAAGTTGCTTCCGGTACGACGCCTCTGGACATTGCCAACTCGATTTCGCCACGGCTTGCGGCGGCTTCGGTGGTGGCGCGCATCACTCCAGTCGGCGCGAAAACCGCCGGCGCCGGCGAGGACAAGGATGCCGAATCCGGCGAAGCGGCGATGTATGCCGCCGAAGCCACCGGAGCCCCGCGCCTTGTCGATCTCTCCGCGCCGCTGACCGAGGACGCGAAGCTTGAGCTCATCACCGAGAAAGATGCCGACGCGCTGAAGGTTGTTCGCCACTCGGCCGCACACGTGATGGCGACGGCGGTGCTCGAGCTCTTCCCCGAGACGAAACTCGGCCACGGCCCGGCGACGGACTCCGGTTTCTTCTACGACTTCTACCGTGAAAAACCCTTCACGCCGGAAGACCTCACGGCAATCGAAGCCAGGATGGCCGAAGTCATCGCGCGCGACGAGAAATTCGAGCGCATCTACGAGCCGCGTGAACAGGCGCTTGCTGAGTTCCACAAAGACGGTGACTTCATGAAGGAGCACTTCGTGACCAGGTTCACGGAGCCTGGCTCGGAAGTCAGCTTCTACAAGAACGGTCACTTCACCGACTTCTGCCGCGGCCCGCATGTGCCTTCGACTGGCCGCGTAAAGGCCGTCAAGGTGACGAACCTTGCCGGAGCCTACTGGCTGGGTGACGAAAAGAATCCGCAGCTGCAGCGCATCTATGGCACGGCATTTTTCTCGAAGAAGGAACTGGACGAGCACTTTGCGCGCCTGGAAGAAGCAGCCAAGCGCGACCACCGCGTCCTCGGCAAGCAGCTTGATCTCTTCAGCATCCAGGAGCTCGCCGGACCGGGCCTCATCTTCTGGCATCCCAAGGGAGCCATGATCCGCAAGATCATGGAGGACTGGATGCGCGAGGAGTGCCTGAAGCGCGGCTACCAACTCGTCTACACGCCGCATGTCATGCGCGCAGGCCTCTGGGAAGTCTCCGGCCACACCGGCGTCTACGCCAAAAACATGTTCACGCCCATGGAGCTTGACGACGCCGAATACCGTCTCAAGCCCATGAACTGCCCCGGCCACATCCTTATCTATAAGGACTCGCCCAAGAGCTACCGCGATCTGCCCGCGCGCTACGCCGAGTTCGGTAACGTTTATCGCTACGAGCGCTCCGGCACCATGCAGGGCCTGCTGCGCGTGCGCGGCTTCACGCAGGACGACGCGCACATCTTCTGCACGCCCGGCCAGGTGGAATCCGAAGTCGCCGCCTGCATCGACTTCGCAGAAGCCGTGCTCAAGACCTTCGGCTTTGCCGAGTTCAAGATCGAGCTCTCCTCATGGGACCCGAACGACCGCGCCCACTACCTTGGCGGAGACGACAACTGGAATCTCGCCATCGGCTCGCTTGAAAAGGTGCTGAAAGAAAAAGGCATCGCCTACAAGACCATCCCCGGCGAAGCTGCCTTCTACGGTCCCAAGATCGACATCAAGCTTGTCGACGCGTTGGGCCGCCTGTGGCAGCTTTCGACGGTGCAGTTCGACTTCAACCTGCCCGCGCGTTTTGAGCTCGAGTATGTTGGCGAAGACGGCGAGCGGCATCAGCCCGTCATGGTGCACCGCGCATTGTTCGGCTCGGTGGAGCGCTTCTTCGGCGTGCTCATCGAGCACTACGCCGGAGCTTTCCCGCTGTGGCTCGCGCCCGTGCAGATTGGTCTTGTGCCCATCAGCGAGCGGCATGCGGCTTACGCCGAAAAAGTTGAGGCAGAGCTGAAGGCCGCAGGCTTCCGAGTAGAAACCGACCTGCGCAACGAGAAGATGAACGCGAAGATTCGTGACTTTGCCAATCTGAAGACACCGTACATCCTCGTCTTCGGCGACAAGGAAGCGGAAGCTGGTGCTGTCAGCGTGCGCACCCGCGGCAAGGGCGATCAAGGTTCCATGCCGCTTGCGGACTTCATCGCCAAAGCGAAGGAGTTAGTAGCCACGCAGTCCACGGAGTTGTAATCCCGTCTCGCCGCGTCCTCAACGACGCGGCAAGGCGTTTTTACCCGGTGGTATTCTTACAGCATGGAAGTTACCCTCAACATTCCGGATGCGCTTGCTGCGCAGATCATCTCTGAGGGTAAGGATCCTTCGCGTTCCGCGCTGGAGGCTCTCGCGCTTGAAGGCTACCGCACGGAACATCTCTCCGAAGCGGAGATTCGGCAGTTGCTGGGCTTTGAGACCCGCATGGAAGTTCATGCTTTCCTCAAGGAGCACGGCGCATTTCTGCACTATTCGCTCGAAGACGCCAACCGCGACCGTGAAACGGCACGTCAGGTACGTGCAAAGCTGCAACAGTCTTCCGCGTCCAGCGAACGTTAAGCCGAATGATCGTTGTTGCCGATACCTCCCCGCTCAATTACCTGATCCTCATTGAAGCAATCGATGTGCTGCCGAAGCTGTATGGCCGCATCGTCATTCCCCGCGCCGTCCGCGAAGAATTGATGCGTGAGCGTACTCCGGCAAAAGTGCGCCAGTGGATAGAACAGCCGCCGGCGTGGCTCGAAGTTCTCTCTCCGTCCATTCAAGCCGATGCGGGACTGGCAAAGCTCGATCAAGGAGAACGCGACGCAATCACGCTAGCCGAAGAGCTATCCGCAAATCACGAAATCATCCAACTAATTGTCGATGAGCTCCTGGGCAGGCGAGTGGCGGAACGACGTAACCTGCCTGTCATTGGCACAATCGGTGTACTCCGCGAAGCCGCCGAGATAGGCTTGCTGGATCTCCGCCAAGCGTTCGACCGCTTGCAGCAGACCAGCTTTCACGTCTCCCCGACGCTGCTCACCAGCCTGCTCAGGGAGTCATCTCAGGGTTAATCATGCAAATCATCCGCACCGTATCCGAACTCCGCAACTGGTCCCGCGCCCAACGCGCCAACGATAAAACTGTCGGCTTAGTCCCCACCATGGGCGCACTGCATGAAGGCCACGCCTCGCTCATTCGCGCCGCCCGCAAGGAATGCGGCGCAGTCGCGGCAAGCATCTTCGTCAACCCCACGCAGTTCGGCCCCAACGAAGATTTTTCCCGCTATCCGCGCACCTTTGACGCCGACTGCCAACTCGCTGAAGCCGAAGGCGCGCACGTAATCTTCGCGCCTAACGTCGAAGAAATTTATCCACAAGGCGCAGCAACGTTTGTGGAAGTCGAGGGATTAAGCAACCGCCTCGACGGCGCATCGCGCCGCGGCCACTTCCGCGGCGTAACCACCGTCGTCAGCAAACTCTTCCTCGCCGCCGAACCGGATCGCGCCTACTTCGGCCAAAAGGACGCAGCACAGGTCTCCGTGCTTCGGCGCATGACCGCGGACCTTCGCTTCGGAGTCGAAATCCGAGTCTGCCCCATCATCCGCGACGCTGACGGCCTTGCACTCTCTTCACGCAACGTTTATCTCAGCGCGGAAGAACGCAAGCAAGCTTTAACGCTAAGCCGCGCCATCCGCCGCGTAGAAGCCCTCTTCACCAAGGGCGTGCGCGACACTGCGGCACTTGTCTCCGCAGCCCGCGAAATCTTCGCCGCCGAGCCGGCAGTCCACATCGATTACATCGCGCTGGTCGATTGGGCAACGCTGCAGCCCGTCGATTTCGCCGGGCTGGACTCAAACGGAGGCACGCTCTTCGCCGTCGCCGCGTATGTCGGCGCCACGCGGCTCATCGACAACACGATTCTCAACTGACCGGCGCAGCCTGCGCCGCCTTCTCCCGCCGCCGAAGCAACACAGCAGAGAGCAGCGCCATTACCAGCCCCACCGGCAGCGGCTCCAGCACCGTCATGGCTGCGTTGATCAGCGGATTGCGATACATCTGCTTCATTGCGGCTACGGACGCAGCCTGCTTCGCCAGCTCCGCTTCGCTCGCCCCGGCCGCACGCGCTTTCGCCATCGCGCGGGCACCGTACTGGTCAAAGAAGTCCGGCATGAAGAAGTAGTAGATAACCTCCCACGTTGCTACGTAAAAGAAGCAGGTGATGAGCATGATGAGCGTCCCCACTCCCAGCGCCCGCGCAAACGTGATTTTGCCGCCGCATGCCTTCTCCCGGTAGCTGCGCACCCCGAAGTACACCATCAGGAAAGACAGCACCATCGTCGAGTAGCCGACGAACAACGCCTTGTTGTAACCAATCTTTTCTGCAAAGGGCATGGTTGCCGACATCAGGACCGCAATCACTACCCCACCCAGCACGCCAAACTTCAGTACGCTCCGCAGCATCTCGCTTTTCTCACCCCGAAATTGAAATCCAGGATTGCACTCCGCACACACCTTACCCTGCCGCGCCCCGTGCATGTCGTCACCCGTCGGGGTGATTTTTTGCGGAAAAGGCCTGAATCACCCCAAAAGATGAGATCGTTTAGCCTAGCAGCCCCAGTTCTTTGCCCATCTGCACGGCCTGCGTCCGCCGCCGTGCGCCCAGCTTGTCCAGCACGCGGCTGGAGTGGGTCTTCACCGTGTTTTCGCTCACGTGCAGCGCATCGGCAATCTCGCGCGTACTCATGCCCTGCGCAATCAGCCCCAGCACTTCCATCTCCCGTGGCGTAATACCCAGCGCCTGCCGCCGCTGCTCATCCGGAATAAAAGCGGGCGGAACAAAACTTGAGGCTGCGTTCGCCGCCTCTGCAGTCTCCGCGTCCTTGCCCTGCCGCCGCATCCTGCTCAGCCACACGCCCAGCCAGATTCCCAGCCCCGCAAAGATCGCTGCCAAAAGCCCGCCATAACTCTCCAGCGAGTATTCCAGCACCAGGAACCGGTACTCGGTCCAGCGCAGCACGGCAATCAGCACGCCGCACACCAGCCCGCAGATGAGAAGTTCGCGCTTCATGGTATACAGGCGATTGGCAGCCGGCAATTGCCGCCCAATCGCAACTCGTAGCCACATCTTAGCGTAGATTTGTTAAGCTGCCGCTCTTTTCGCCGAAGCCGCTTATGCAGTTGCAGTGCAGCTCATCGACAACACGGTTCTAGCCTGACGCCGCTGTTTATTGCACCTCACGCGTCGAGTGAAAGAACTTCAGCAGCCAGCGTCCGTCATGTTTTTCCATCAAGCCCGACTCAAGCCATGCCCTGTCCTGCTTCGTCCCATCCGGATTCGTCACCACGCCCTTGACCTCATAGGCAACGAAAGCCATGTTGCAGTCCACCTCCACCATCGGCTCCTGCAACGTCCATTCGTAGCTGTAGCCCTTCTTATAGATATCGAGCATCACCTTCATCGCCGAGTCGCCGTCCCACCGCTTGCCGCCGTCGTACATATAAAACCCCGGCGCCAGCATTGCATCATAGCCCGCCAGGTCGCCCTTCTTGATGACGGCATACATTGCCCGCACCGTCTCGGCCACGGCCGGTTTGTCCGCATCCGTCGCCCGGCAGCTCCGGGCTTGCTGTGCATTGACACCACTTGCGATTCCCAACGCCAGCGCACAGCAAATCTTCGTCAAACGAAGCATCTCTCTTCTCCTTACCTGGGTTGAGGCTTGAATCGAGCCAAGAATATCAGGCGACTTCGCGCGTTTTGCTTACAATCAAATCGCAATGCCGGAACTGCCCGACATCACCGCCTACATCACGGCACTGGAGGAACGCATCCTCGGGCAGAAACTCGAACATGTGCGGCTAGGCTCCGTGTTTCTACTCCGCACCGTCACGCCGCCGCTCGAATCTGCCGATGGCCGCGTCGTCACTGGACTCAAGCGAATCGGGAAACGAATCGGCATCGGCCTTGAGGGCAATTTGTGGCTCGTGCTGCACCTGATGATCGCGGGCCGCCTGCACTGGGGTCCGCCTAAAACAAAAATCCCCGGCAAGCGTGGTCTCGCCGCCTTCGACTTCCCCAACGGAACACTCCTCCTCACCGAAGCCGGCTCCAAACGTCGCGCTTCTCTGCACGTCTTTGGCTCGGAAGCTGCGTTAGAAGAGATCAACCCCGGCGGCCTTGAAGTCTTCAGCGCAGACCTCGAAGCCTTTCGCGCCGCACTCATGCAGGAAAACCGCACGCTGAAACGCGCCCTCACCGATCCGCGCATCCTGAGTGGCATCGGCAACGCCTACTCCGACGAGATTCTGCATGAGGCAAGACTTTCGCCCATCGCGCAGACGCACAAACTGAAAGACGAAGAGTGGGACCGGCTCTATTCAGCAACGCTCTCCACGCTCTCTCTGTGGATGGCACGACTCCAGTCCGAAGCGAAAGAAAAATTTCCGGAAAAAGTCACCGCCTTCCGCCCCGAGTTTGCCGCACACGGCAAATTCAACCAGCCCTGCCCGCGCTGCGGCTCGCCGATTCAGCGCATCCAATACGCCGACAACGAAACCAACTACTGCCCCACCTGCCAGACCGGCGGCAAGGTCCTTGCCGACCGCGGCCTCTCGCGTCTGCTCGGTTCCGACTGGCCGCGCACGCTCGATGAGCTCGAAGCTCTCAAGCGCAAGTAGCCTGATTTTTTCTCTTGACGATTCCGTTGATACCAACGAGAGTAGCTGGCACTCCCGAATTTTGATTTCCGAGAGGTCCTTCTATGGAACACGTGCACCACATGTTGAACTGGTGGGCAATTCTCGTCTCCGCCGTCGTGCTCTGGATACTCGGCGCACTCTGGTTCTCGCCCGCAGTCTTTGCCAAGCCATGGGCCGCCATCGTCGGCCGCGAGCTAGGCCAGAAACCCAAAGGCGTAGTCCACGGCATGATCTCCTCCTTCATCGGCGGCTTCCTCGCCGCGCTCGTGCTCGACCACATGATCGTCTGGGGCCACGCGGACGGCTTCCTGCACGGCGCTCTCATCGGCTTCATTGCATGGCTCGGCTTCATCGCCGGCGTGCAGTACCCGCAGCGCATCTATGAGGGCCGCCCGTTCCGCTACTTCCTCATCGTCGGCGGCTACTGGTTCGTCGGCCTCATCCTCATCGGCGGCATCCTGGCGATATGGAGATAAAGCCCCCCTGTACCCTGCACCCGGTACCCTGTCCCCTTAAAATCGAGCCATGAGCAAAAAGATCATCTCCACCCCGAATGCTCCTGCGGCCATCGGTCCTTACTCGCAGGGTGTCGTCACCGGCAACCTGCTTTATACGGCTGGACAGGGCCCGCTCGATCCGGCCACCGGCAAAATCGTTCCCGGCGGCATTGAGGAACAGACCACCCGCACGCTCGAAAATCTCAAGGCCGTTCTGGAAGCTGCAGGAAGCAGCTTTGAACAGGTCGTCAAGGCCAACGTCTATCTCTCCGATATCAACAACTTCGCTGCGATGAACGCAATTTACGCCAAGTACCTGGCTCCGGCAGGCACGCCGCCTCCGGCGCGCACCACCATCCAGGCCGCCCGCCTGCCCGGCGACATTCTCGTGGAAATCGAGCTGGTTGCCGAAGTTTAATCCCACGCAACACGCATCGCACTCAACGGCGCATCTAACTTGGAAAATGCGCGCCAATGAGTGGAGGAAAGACCCATGGAATGGCAAGACGGCGGGGAAAGTCGGGATATTGAAGATCGTCGGGGACAATCAGGCGGCGGTTTTGGCGGTGGCTTTGGCGGCGGAGGTGGCGGCTTCAATCCGCTCTCCTTCGTCGGCCTGCTTGGCGCCGGCCCCATCGGCATCGCCGTCTTCGTCCTCATTGTGCTCTTCAGCCTCTTCCACCGGCACAATTTCGCCGGTAACACCAGCAGCCCTGCTCCGCGTTCTGCGGTCAATGCGCCCGCCACCGAGCAGCGCGACGTGCAGCTGATTAGCTACGTGCTCGACGACGCGCAGAACACTTGGTCGCAGGTCTTCGCCGCCAACAACCGGCAGTATCGCCACGCCAAGCTCGTGCTCTTCCGCGACCGCACCTACTCCGGCTGCGGAACCGCACAGCAATCCACCGGCCCCTTCTACTGCCCGGCCGACCAGAAGATTTACATCGACCTCGGCTTCTGGGATGAGCTGACACAGCTCGGCGGCTCCACCAGCGACTTCGCCAAGTCCTACGTCATCACCCACGAGCTCGGCCACCACATCCAGAACCTGCTCGGCATTGAGAACCGTGAACAACAGCTCGTCGACCAAAACCCTTCCCAGCAAAGCGCAGCCTCGGTAGCGCTTGAGCTGCAAGCAGACTGCTTCGCCGGCGTCTGGGGCCACGATACCGAGCAGCGCAGCAAGATCAATCAACAGGACATTGCCCAGGCACTCAAATCCGCCGCCGCCGTGGGCGATGACCACATTCAAAAGATGAGTGGCCGCGCCGTCAGCCCCGAAAGCTGGACCCACGGCTCCAGCGCGGACCGGGAAAAGTGGTTCACCACCGGTATGCAGACCGGCAAGGCAAGCGCCTGCACCACCTTCAACGGCAAGCTGGCGCCGTAATCCGCGTTGCGCTTCTTTCCGCTCGTCGTTTCATCTAATCGTGTAGACAGAATTGGAGATTGCCGATGGCGGAAAACGCGGAAAAAGTAATCAAGACAGACGACGAATGGCGCGCCCAGCTCGACCCGCTCCAGTACCACGTGCTGCGCGAAAAAGGCACCGAGCGCCCCTACACCGGCCCTCTCGAATACAACTTTGAGACTGGCACATACCACTGCGCCGGCTGCGGAGCACTGCTCTTCACCTCCGGCGCCAAGTACGACTCCGGCTGCGGCTGGCCGGCCTTCATGATTCCTGCTGACTCCACGGCGATTGAAGAACACGAAGACAACACCTTCGGCATGCGCCGCGTGGAAGTCACCTGCGCCAAGTGTGGCGGCCACCTGGGCCACGTCTTCCCGGACGGCCCACGGCCCACCGGCCTGCGCTACTGCATCAACTCGGCCTCGCTGACGTTCACGAAGGAAAGAGAGTAGGGAAGAGGGACAAGGGACAAGCTGAGACGTTATTCGTCGGAAGTGGTTTTTCTTGTCCCTTATCCCTTACTCCTGCCTTTACTATTTCCCCATGCCCCGCATCCTTCTTTTTGCAGCCGCTCTGCTCATTGCCCTTCCTGCATTCGCACAAGAAGACACTCAACTCAACGCCGAGCTGCAATCCATAGCCGCCGCGCACCACGGCAAGGTCACGCTTTACGCGGAAAATCTGAAGACCGGGCAGACCGCTTCCCTCTCGCCGGACACGCCCGTCCAAACGGCCTCCACCATCAAGATGGCTATCCTTCTCGATGCCGCCGAACAGATCCGCGCGGGCAAAGCTGCATGGGATGAAAAACTCGTGCTGAACAAAGACAACCAGGTCCCAGGCTCCGGCATTATCGGCCAGCTCGACACGCCTCTGACGCTCACCCTGCATGACGTGCTGCACCTGATGGTCGTCCTCAGCGACAACACCGCGACCAACATGGCTATCGACCGCCTCGATCTCCACCACGTCAATGCCACCATCCAGGCGGCAGGCCTCAAGCAGACGTGGCTCTACAAAAAAGTCTTCAAGCCCGCGACGGAAGCCATGCCCGCCGACCAGAAGCAATTCGGCCTGGGCAAAACCACGGCCCGCGAAATGGCCTCCATCATGGCGCGCATTGCCACGTGCAAGCTCTCGCTTGACGGCTCAGCCCCGCTGCCCGTCGATGGCCCTATATGCGGCAAAATCCTCGCCTCGCTCCGCCAGCAGCAGGATCGCAACGATCTGCCGCGCTACATTGAAGCCCTCGACACCAGCGAGCACGGCTCGGCCATCGCCAACAAAACCGGCGCGCTCGACGCGGTGCGCAACGACGTAGCCCTCATCGCCTCGAAAGCCGGCCCCATCGTCATCGCCGCATTTACCTATGACAACCAGGACCAGCGCTGGACCGGCGACAACACCGCCCAGCAGACCCTCGGCAAGCTGGGTGAAGCCGTAGTCAAAAAATGGTCCCCCGCAGGCTTGGACCCGGATACGATTAACTGGGACAATCCGCTGGCGCCACCGACAAAACCGTAGCTTATTGCGGCCCCAACTTCGTCCACGGCTCCGCCCAGCGCAAGCGGTCGTCCAGCCCAGCCGTCCAAAAGGCCTCTTCAATCACCTGCCGCGATTCGCTGAAGTGCGCCCATCCCTCGAAGTGCAGCGGCACAATCACGGCATCGGGCATCGCATTGGCAACCTGCACGCCGTCTTCGGCAGTCATCGTCAGCGGAGCCGGCCCGGCGGCTTCCACCCGCGCCGCTCCCATGTTCAGCACGGCGGTCGTCACATGAAACCAGCGCGCCACCTCGGCCACACCCTCGTACCAGACCGTGTCGCCGGAGAAATAAAGCGTCTCCTCCTCCGCGCCAGCTTTCCGAATGGCAAATCCAATCACCGGACCGCTTCTGGCCTCGCAACCAACCGGGCCGTGGCGTGCCGGAGTCGCCGTCACCAGCAGCGATTCTCCACCCAGCGCAGGCAGCGTAATCGTCTGCCACGGAACCAGCCCGATGGCATTGCCTCCCAGCCGCTCCGCACCCTCTTTGGTCGTCAGCACGGCTCCGGCCTTTGCCAACATCTGCTTTCCCGAATGGTCCAGGTTGTCCGAGTGCTGATCGTGGCTCAGCAGCACAAAATCAATCGCACCAAGCTCGTCCGGGCTCACCGCCGGATTGCCCAGCTTGCGCAGCGTCACCGGCCCTGCGGTGTACTCCGAGCCTTCCGCATCAAACGTGGGATCGGTCAGCCACTTCAAACCGGCAAATTCAATCCACGCCGTTGGTCCGCCAATCGAGCGAACCTTCACTTCTTCCCCTGCTGCCATACGCCACTCTCCACCAGATTTCTTTTCCCCTCAGTAGATGGCCGCCGCCGGAATCCGATTCATCTCCGGCAACAGATTCAAATTCCATGCGCATTGCGGGCAAAACGCGTATGCTGATGTACCGTTACGTGGCCCCAACCCGCGCAAAGCCCTGTTAAAATTTACCTTTCGGGCCACGCTCGGCCTGTTCTCTATCTCACCGACGAAAGCCTCGCACCGTGCCTGATAATTCCAAGCCTAAACCCGTGACTTACGCCGACTCGGGTGTTGACATCTCCGCCGGCGACCGTGCCAAGGACCGCATCAAGTACCTGGCGCAAAAGACCTTCAACCGCAATGTCCTCGGCGGCATCGGCGGCTTTGGCGCGCTCTTTCGTCTTGACCTGCAGAAGTTCAAAAGCCCCATCCTCGTCAGCTCGGCCGACGGCGTGGGCACCAAGCTCAAGATCGCCTTCGAGCTCGGCATCCACCACACCGTCGGCCAGGACCTCGTCAACCACTGCGTCAACGACATCGCCGTGCAGGGCGCCACGCCCCTCTTCTTCCTCGATTATTTGGCAACAGGCAAGCTCGACCCCAAGGTGACCGAAGACGTAGTCACCGGCCTCGCCGAAGCCTGCAAAGCCAACGGCTGCGCACTCATCGGCGGCGAAACCGCCCAGATGCCCGGCTTCTACTCTGACGGTGAGTACGACCTCGCCGGCTTCATCGTCGGCGCCGTGGACCGCGAAAAGATGGTCACCGGCGAAGGCATCCGGCCCGGCGACGTGCTGATCGGCCTGCCTTCCACCGGCCTGCACACCAACGGCTACTCGCTCGCCCGCAAGCTGCTCTTTGAAGTGGCCGGCTACAAGCCCGCGCAATACGTCAGCGCCATCAAGGAAAAAACCGGCGCCGCGCTCATGAAGACGCACCGCAGCTACCTGCACGTCATTCAAAAGCTCGTCAGCGGCGGCTTCACCACCGGCATGGCGCACATCACCGGCGGCGGCATCACGGAAAACCTGCCGCGCATCCTGCCCAAAAACACCGCCGCGCAAATCGAAACCGGCACATGGCCCGTGCTGCCTATCTTTGAGCACCTGCGCCAGCTCGGCCAGGTAAGCGAAGACGAGATGATGCGCACCTTCAACATGGGCATCGGCCTCATCGCCGCCATCCCCGCAGCCAAATTCACCCGCGCCAAAAACATGCTCGACCGCGCGGAAGAAAAGTTCTATGTCATCGGCCGGGTAATCAAAGGCGACCGCCGCGTCCACTACATCTGATAAGAATCGAATAGGGTGGTCCGATCCGAAATCATTCTCTAGTCCCCGACGCAGTTCAAGGTGAAGTAGCCTGATCGTATCAGGGGGTCGAATGAAAGTTACCAGAGAGAACGTCCCGACAATCGCAACTTGGACAGGTCTAGCCCTGCTCGTGATTGCTGCGAACCTCAGCGCACCCGCGCCAAGCTGGCTTATTCTACCGGCTTGGCTCATCTTCGGCACCGGCATCAGCATTCAGATCAGTTTGGCACCCAAAGACAGCCCATACAAGCAAGCTTCCATTATGATGTTGGTTCCGCTGTTTTTTATGACGGACTACCTGTTCAGTCCTATTGATCGCAGCCCTGTCTTTTTGTTAATTACTGAACCGTCATTAGCGCATTTGTTTCTGCCTAGACCGTTCCATGTACTGGTTATCATCTACTTGAGCCTATTGTGTGCTTTTTTGAACATCAAAATTCAACGTCTACAACACGACATGATGGATCAGAGACAGAAATACGGGGATTTGCGTGACACACTAGCCGGAAGGAAGACGCTTGATATGTTCACGCCAACCGAAGTCTTGGAAATCGATATCGAGCGTTTATCAGGTGACATTAGGGATTATAAAAAGCGATATGCAGAAATCCGTGACGGATACCTTACTCGAAAACATCACGAAGAACCATAGATCATCGAATGAGACAAAACTTCTCAAATTCTGCTAAGCTACTCCGCCTCGGCATTCTCCTCTCCGGCCGCGGCTCCAACTTCCTCGCCATCGCAGAATCCATCCGCACCGGCAGGCTCCCCAACGTAGAAATCGCCATCGTAATCTCGAACGTAGCCGAAGCCCCCGGCCTGGCTGCCGCGCATGAGCTCGGCCTGCCCACAGCCACCTTCGTCTCAAAAGGCCGCAAGCGCGCCGAGCACGACGCCGACGTGGAAGCCTGCCTCAAGCAGCACAACGTAGACCTGGTAATCCTCGCCGGCTACATGCGCCTCTTGTCACCCGAGTTCATCGCCGCATTCCCCAACCAGATTCTCAACATCCACCCGTCGCTGCTCCCCGCCTTCCCCGGCCTCGACGCGCAGCATCAAGCCTTCGACTACGGCGTAAAAATAGCAGGCTGCACGGTTCACTTTGTCGATGAGCATTTAGACCACGGCACCATCATCCTGCAGCGCGCAATTGAAGTCCTCGAAGAAGACACGGCAGAATCCCTCTCCGTAAGAATCCTCAAAGAAGAGCACCAAGCCTACACCGAAGCCATTGCAAGAGTAGCCAGCGGCAACTATGAAATTGAAGATCGTCACTACCGCCGCGTGCGTTAAGTAAAAATCGGACCCTTAATATCGCGTTCTCTGGCGGTAGAACGAGACTGCCGGGTGCCCCACATCTCCCGGTTTTGGAGATGTGGGACAGCACTCTCGTCCGCTCTCCCCCAATCAAGCGAATAGCTGACAGCTAAGAGCCACCCCGCTTCGTAAACTGAAACCCCATAATCCTCCCCGCATCCAGCACAAACCCCGTCACGTGGTGATTCGCATCGCGCTTAAACCGCAGCGTGCCGATATCCCCGGTAAACACATCCTCGGTCGCCGCCTGCAGCGTATCGGGCTTGCTCTTCAGCCGCAGCAGCGTGAGCTTCCCATCCTTCAACTCAATCCGGTACACCGGATCAATCTCCTCGCTCACATACGCGCCCGCATACTCCGCAAGCTGCGCCGAAGTGGGATCGACGGTCTGCACCCACTCGTAGACCTCCGGCTTGCCTCCATCCCACGACAGCTCCAACCGCGCAGGCTTGCCCTCCGCCACCGCTACATAGTGCAGGTCCATGTGCTCACTCCATGGCACTCCCTCCACACGGAAATGCGATTCGGCAAGCGGCTTCAGCGTGTAATACACATCTCCGTCATCGGCCAGCTTCAGCACGTTGTCCTTCAACACAATCCTCTGGAAGTCATCCTCATCACTCTTCCAGTAGGTTCCCGCCACGGTCTTCATCTGCTCCGCCGTCAATGTCACCGGGACAGCCTTCGCCGTCTCCGCAGCCGCCGGCTTCGCTGGCTCCTTAATCTCCTTCGCCAGCACAATGTCTGTAACCTTTCTCAGCAGCTCACCCGGCTGAGCCGCAGCAAAGTTGCACAACACCGTCACGGAAAAATGCTGATCCGGAAACCGCTCCATATCCGAGCGATACCCCGCATCCGCGCCTCCGTGGCCCACCATCTGCAGTCCCTTGTACGTTCCAAACGACAGCCCCGATGCGTAGTCCTGCTCCTTGCCGCTGTTCAGCCTGCCCTTTTCGAGCATCTGCTTCACAAACTCCGGCCCGCCCACACGCGGATGATAAAAGTTCTCATCCCACAACTGCAGGTCCTCCACCGTGGTGTGCAAACTCGTCGCGCCCGTCGTATCAAAATTCGTCAGGTTCATGCGGAACGGCTTGCCCTCGCCGCCCTGCTCATACCCTAGCGCGTCGTGCTTAATCACCTCTTCGTGGTCATCGCGAAAGTGCGTATGCGTCATGCCCAGCGGCTCAAAGATATTCTTCGTCGTAAACTCCCTGAGCGACATGCCGCTCACGCGCTTGACCACAAGGGCCAGCAGCGTGAACCCCGAGTTGCTGTACATGTACTTCTCACCCGGCTTGAAGTTCAGCGCCTTCTGCCGCACCAGCACCGACATCACATCGTCGTCCGTAATCAGGTCCTGCGAATAACGCCAGCCCGCAAGCCCCAGCAATGACCACTGGTCGCGTATCCCGCTGGTGTGGTGCATCAGGTGCCGCAGCGTAATCTTCTCCCCAAAATCCGGCAGCTCCGGAATGTACTTGTGCACATCGTCATCCAGCGAGAGCCTGCCCTGCTGCGCCAGCAGCAAAATCGATGCCGCCGTAAACTGCTTCGACATCGAAGCAACGTGAAACACCGTCGCCGGCGTAATCGGAATGTCATCGTTCAGATTGGCCATGCCGTAGCCATGCTTATAGACAATCTGACCGCCCTGGTAGATGCCCAGCGCGCATCCCGGCGAATCCGGCTTGTTCCACTTCTCAAAGACCTTGTCCACCTGGGTCGCCATCTCAGGTGAAAGGCTCTGCGCCTGCAAGCCGGTTGTAACAAAACCAGCCGCCGCAAGAAAAACGCTCCCCAACGTCACGCCCCAACGCGTCGCAACCATGCTGATGACCTCCAGAAAGTCATCGCGAATTATAGCCTTCTGAAAAGAAAGAACGAGGAACCGGCAAGCAGATCAGGAGCCGGGTGCCCCATGTCTCCTTCTTTTGGAAACATGGGATAGCACTCCCGCCCGTTCTCCCGCATCCGAGCTAAACGCTAAGAGCCAGGAGCTAGAAGCTGCTTTTCCGACTTCGCCACCACCGCACTCGCCAGGCAGTTCCCCAGCACATTCAGCATCGTGCGCCCCATATCGATGATGGTGTCCACGCCAAGAATCAACAGAATCGGCCACGCAGGCAGCCCAATCGAGCTCGCCGTACCCAGCAGCACAACCAGCACCGCCCGCGGCACGCCCGCCACGCCTTTGCTTGCCAGCATCAGCACCAGCAGCATCTCCACCTGTCGCCCCACGGACAGATGAACCCCCGCCGCCTGCGCCACAAACACCGCAGCCATGGACAGGTACAAGCTCGACCCCGTCAAGTTAAAGCTGTACCCCGTCGGAATTACAAACGAAACAATCCAGCGCGGCACGCCGAACTCTTCCATGCGCTCCATCGCCAGCGGCAGTGCGGCCTCTGAGGTCGTCGTAGCAAAACCAATCGCCGCAGGCTCGCCCGCTGCCTCAAAAAACTTGCCCATCGGAATCCGAAAGCACACCAGCGAAGGAATCACCACAACCACAAAGAAAACCGCCAGCCCCGCATAGAAAGTCCCCACCAGCTTTGCCAACGGAACCAGCGTGGCAATGCCCATCTTGCCCACCGTGTAGGCAATCGCCGAGCCCGCCGCCAGCGGCGCAAGATACATCACCATCTTCGTGATGCGAAACATGACTTCCGCCAGCGACTCCAGCAGGTTCATCATCGGCGCGCGCTTCTCCGGCTTCACCAGCGCCAGCGCCACGCCAAACAACAGCGCAAAGACAGCCACCTCCAGCACCTGGTTCTCCGCCACCGCCTTCGCAATGTTTTCCGGAAAAATATTCAATACAAACTGCTGCCAGTTTTGATGCGGTGATTCGGGTACAACACCCGAAGACGCTGCCTGGACGGCCAGTCCGGCAACGCCCCATCCCGCTCCCACAAGATTCATCGCAACCGCGCCAATCAGCAGCCCAAGCGTAGTAGCAACTTCAAAATAGACAAGCGCTTTGATAGCTACGCGCCCCACGTCCTTGAGATGGCTATGCCCCGCAATCCCCGTAGTAATCGTGGCAAACAGCAGCGGCGCCACAATCATGCGGATCAGCCGCAGAAACAAGTCGCCTGGAAACTTGCACAGCGCGGCAACCTGCGGCACATCCACGCCAAGCATCACGCCAATCACCATGCAGACAAAGGTCCACGTCATCAGCGAAGGCCGCAGCAGCGCATAACCCGCTACGCCCAGCACGCCAAGCCATCGCACCGCCACGCCGGCTGCATGCAATCCGGCAAAACCGCACCCCACCCCAGCCAGCAGGCAAATCACCCCGGCAGCAAGCAGGGCCACGGAGACACGGTCCAGACTTCTACGGTCCGGGGTTTTACGGGGAACAGCAGTCGCAGTCGTCATCTCTTCCATGATTCTCTTTGCCAAGCATACGGCCTCAAAACCGCCCCCAATCCGCCTGTGGAAAAAATCTTGTCAAGGGGGTAACCCGAAAAATAATTTGCATCTACTTGATTCTAAACAAAATAAAAGTTTGCCAATTTTGCGGTCAATTACATGGATTTCGCTACTCTAGAAATAGGCCGGAAATTGACATCACGCCATCTCATCCATGGTCATCGGTCTAGAACTCTGCTTACGCGACCCGCTTCAAGGCGGGTCGCACTGACAGTAGTTCGCGATCTGCAGTGTGGATGAGATGGCTGCATCGCAAAGGGCGTGCGGGCCTGTCCACGTGGGCAGGCTTACACGCCCTTTTTCATGCACCCATGCACCGCCTCCGCAAGCTGCCGGATGGCAAGGGAGATCGTGCGCGTGGGGTCATTTTCAGCTCCGCCGCGCGTGTTGGCCAGGCCGCAACCACGGCCCGCCGACACGCACGGCGGCTTAGATTCACTAATTCCACACAGGGCTCCGCTACAGCAGAATCCGGGATACTGTACCCCGAAAGCCACAGCCGTTAAGTTGCTGCGACCATCAGGGAGCGGCAACTTTGACTCCGGCTCTCAAGGGCACATCTTCTCGGACTTTGCTCTAAGGAGCCCATTGCTACTTGTGAAAAGGAACAACCAGTTATGGCAAACATTCTCGTCAATCTTGAAAAAGGCATTGAAATCGCGGCGGAAGACGCCCTGAAGTGGCTTAAGGGAGCCGACAGCACGCTCAAGGTGGCGCCTACGGTGGTGGCCGCTCTCGGCACACTCTTCGGGCAGCTTGAAAAGCCGCTCGGTGAGGCAGCAGGCGCTGCTGCGAACCCGCTTAACATCGCCCTCGATGTGGAAACCGCCAACGATCTCAAGGCCGTCTGGCCCGATCTTCAGCAGTTTCTCACCACCATCGGCGTCAAGCTGTAAAAGACAGGGACAAGGGATGAGGAACAAGGGACATCGAAGACCTTAGAACTATCCGCGCCCAGGAATATTCAGGCCGCGCTCAAAGGTGCTTTTCGGTTTCCTTGTCTCTCATCCCTTGTCCCTTTTTCTCAAGGAGTCCTCCCCCTCATGAACACACTGATCACCAACATCTGGAATCATCCGCGCACCACGACTGCGGGCCTGCTCATCGCCGTTGCCAGCATCGGCGGTGTGCTCTCGCAGCAGGGCATCACGCTTGGCCATGCCGGCACCGGCACGGTCGTCACGCTCGTTACGGCGCTGGCTTCGGCGCTGCTCGGTCTCGTCTCCCGTGACCCTGCAGCCCAGCCTGCGTCCGTGAGCGTGGCGCAACAGGGACGATAAGAGAAGATATCTCCTCCCCCTGCACAACATCGCTGCATAAAAACGTTGAAGCCGTTTGCACTCATAGAATGCAAACGGCTTCCGAGGTTAGTTCCACCACAGCCAGGCTAAGAGCTAACAGCTGCCTTTACGTCGTCTGGCTCCGCACTTCGCCGCCCAGCACCAGCTTCACGGTAATCTGCCGCCGTCCGCGCAGAACAGTCACAGTAACGGTATCGCCCGCCTGGTGCTTGTCCATCAGCGCGTCGATATCCGGCGTATCCATAATCTGCTGCCCATCGATGCCGATAATCAAATCGCCGCCAATCATAATCGGCGTATTGCCAAGGTACGCCTGCTGATTGCCGCCATGCAGCCCGGCCTTCTCTGCCGCGCCTCCCGGAATCACCTTCTGAATCAGCACTCCCTGGTCCGTCGCCAGCCCCATCTGCTCAGCCAGATCCGGCCCAATCGGGAAGCTCACAATCCCCAGCGAAGGCCGCTTCACATGGCCGTAGCGCATAATGTCGCCCAGCACCGCCTTCGCCGTATTAATCGGAATCGCAAATCCAATCCCCGCGCTCTGCTCCGAGCCGTTCGTAGCAATCATCGTGTTAATCCCGATGACCTCACCACGCGAGTTAAGCAGCGGCCCGCCCGAGTTGCCCGGATTAATCGCAGCATCGGTCTGAATCGCATCCTCAATCGGCGCGCCCTCCGCTCCGCGTATCGAGCGAATCGAGCTGATGATGCCGCGCGTCATCGTGCCGCTCAAGCCAAACGGATTGCCAATCGCATATACCTTCTGCCCCACGGCAAGCTGCGTGGAGTCAGCCAGCGTAACCGGCTGCAGGTTCGGCGCGTTGACCTGCAGCAGCGCAAGATCATGCGTGCGGTCCGTACCCACAACCGTCGCCGAATACTTATGCTTGTTCGAAAGCTGCACCTCAATGCCGCGGTTGGCCTGCTCCACTACGTGATAGTTCGTGAGCACATGACCGGACTTATCAAGAACAAAGCCCGAGCCCTGCCCCTGCTGCGGAACCGCGCCATAAAAGAAGTTGAATGTAAGATTCGTCGCCGTAATATTCACCACGCTCGGCAACACGCGCTTATAAACAGCAATATTGTTCTGCTCTTCTGTGTCGTACTCCGGCGCGGCATGGGCCTCGGTCAGCTCTAGCGGCGAGCTCTTTCCGCCGCTTGTCTTCAGCAGCCCCAGCGAGCGCAGATCGCCCGACACATGCGCCGTGACGTACCAGAAACCACCCACAAGCAGCAGAACCAAAAGAATCCGGCGCAACCTCATCTCATTTACCTCGCGAACATAAAGTTCTTTTGAACACACCCGTTTACGCAGCCGCACACGGCGGACTAATTACGGTACTTTTGTTCAACTCTTATTCTAATGAACACGGATTTCTTCCACTAGATGCGCTGATAAAAGCCTAGAATATTTGTAACTACGGTAAAATTACCGCGATGAGCGATAGAAATCGCGCCTGAAAAAATCAGGCCAGGTTAAGATGCTGAACAGCTCAATTCCCCAGCACATCACGCATGCCCTCGTTGAAGAGCACGTCGACAGAAACTCGCTGCGTCTGAGGTTTGCCCCGGAGCTTGAGAGATTCTTCGAACAGGAGACCGGCAAAGATCGCTGCCGCTATCTCTTCCGCATGGGGCTCATCGTGCTGGCCATCTTCCAGCTGGTTCTTTATCCGCAGAAGCTGCTGCTCGGCGACGACATGTTTCCCAGGATGCTGATGATCCAGTGGGGCATCACCACGCCGCTCGCCATCGCCGTCAAATGGATGCTGCGTTACAATCCGCGGCCTCTTGTGCGTGAGCTGTGCGTGGTTACAACCGCGCTGCTGGCCACGGCCAACTGCGTCTCGCTCACCCTCATGAGCAACTCGCCTTACCGCTGGGCCATGCTGCAATTGCTCTCCATCGCGTTCCTCTACTTCACCTCCGTCCAGCAGGTGCGCTTTCTTCCCACAGTCATTGCCTGCACCGGCGTATGCTTCTTTGAAATCTTTGTCACTGCGCAACTGCCGGAGTACAGCAGCAATGTCTTTCGGGCCTGCATCTTCATTACCATCACCGCATCGGTCTTTGCCGCCTATGGCAACTACATGTCGGAAAAACAAGCGCGGCAGGCTTATCTCCTCTCGCTTCTCACACGCATTCAAAACGCAGAGCTGAACCGCGCCAGCGCCTATGACATGCTGACCGGCATCGGCAACCGCCGCCTGCTGCGCGTCACCGTGGATGAGATTGAGAGCCATCCGCAGCACACCCCGCGTGCCGTGCTGATGCTTGACATTGACTACTTCAAAGACCTCAACGATCACGCAGGCCATATTGCAGGCGACCAGTGCCTCGTGCGCATCGCAAGCCTCATCCAGTCGCAGCTGCGCCGCCACAATGACCACGCCTTCCGCTACGGCGGCGAGGAGTTCGTGATCCTGCTCGAAAACTCCCCGCGGGATACGGCCATGAATGTAGCCGAGCGAATTCGCAAAGCAATTGAAGAAGCCGGCATTCCCAACCCCGGCAAAGGCCTCGACAGCCGCGTAACCGCGAGCATCGGCGTAGCAGCCGGCATGGATTCCATTTCCCGCCTGCTGGCGGATGCCGATGCAGCGCTCTACTCTGCCAAGCGCGCCGGACGAAACCGCATCTTCGGCAAAACTGGACCAGCCACCGGCTCAACCGTCAGTTGGACAGGAACCAGCGCAAGCTAGGAAGAGACAACCCCACTGCCTTAGGCAGTGGCTAGGTGATATCCGGCGAAAGCTGGGTGCCCCATCCTTGCGACGTATTTGTTTTTGTCGCAAGGGTGGGATGCCGATACCGTTAGTTCTCCCGTCTTCTGCTCTTCCACAAAATTAACGGTGTCATCCTGAGCGCACGTGGCCCCGAGCGTTTTTCAGCACGGGGTGGTAAGCAAAGGACATGCTTTTGCCTTTCGCGTGTTTTTCCACTAAAGCCAGTATGAGCAAGAAGTGTCAGGGTACGACTTCAGTCGTGCCGCAAACGGCCAAAAAAGAGCACTGGGCTTTAGCCACTGAGGCTTTGCTTTTATTGACGTTGCGATTCGAGCTCACCCGCGCGATGCGCTCTCTGCCTTCAGCCTCTGCCACACTTCATTGACGCGCGCTTCAAGCGCCGCCTTGTCCCCATCATTCGCAATCACAAAATCCGCGCGTGCAGCTTTCTCCGCATCGGGAATCTGTTTGGCAAGCCGCTGCCGCGCATCGGCCGCTGCAACATCGCGACATGCCGCATCTTTCCCGGCACAAACACGCTCCACCCAGCGCTGAATCTTCACTTCGTCGAACGCTGTAACTACAATCACGCGATCAAAACGGTTGCGCCAGTCCGCAAGCACGCCTTCACTCTCACCACGAGCCCGCGCATCGCGCTCCACTTCAAAGATAAGCGCAGACTCGACAACAGCGACAGCCTGTGCATCCTGTGCAAAGACCTGCTGCATCCATTCCCGCTGCGCAGCAATCACCGCTGGATGCACAATCGCATTCAGCTCCTGCAATCTGCCGCCCTGAAAGGCCATCTCCACCAACTTCGCGCGATTCAGCCGCCCATCCGCGCCCATAACATCCTGCCCAAAGACGCGCACAATCTCGTCATAAACTGCGTGTCCGGGCTCCATCAGCGCGCGGCCAATCTCATCGGCCTCCATCACCTGCGCGCCCAGCCCGCGCAGCATAGCCGCAACCGTGCTCTTGCCTGAGCCAAGTCCACCGGTAAGGCCGACGCGCAGCATTAAAGCCCGCGCCTCTGCTTAGCCGCACGAACCGTATTCGACATGAGCATCGCAATGGTAAGCAGCCCGACACCGCCCGGCACCGGCGTATAAGCCCCGGAAATTTCAAACGCCGCCGGATGCACATCGCCCACAATCACCGAGCCGCGCTTTACAAAAGCCGCCTCGCGCTTTTCATTCCCCTTGAAAAATTTGTCGAACTCCTCGCGCGTCTCCACGCGATTGATGCCCACATCGATAATCGTCGCGCCCGGCTTCACCATCTCCGGCGTAATAAACCCCGGCCTTCCAATCGCAGCTACAAGAATGTCCGCCTCGCGCGTCACCGCGCCAAGGTCGCGCGTCTTCGAATGACAAATCGTGACGGTAGCATTCTCATGCAGCAGCAGCATCGCCGCGGGCTTGCCGACAATATCGCTGCGCCCCACCACCACCGCGTTCGCGCCGCTGATCGGAATGCCGCTCCGCTTCAAAATCTCAATCACACCAGCAGGCGTGCAAGGCGCAAGCGCTGGACGCCCCGCCTGCAAACGCCCCGCATTCACCGGATGAAATCCATCCACATCCTTCTCCGGCAGAATCGCATCGAGCAGCACCTTCGCATCCACCTGCTTCGGCAGCGGCAACTGCACCAAAATGCCGTCAATATCGTCGCGGCTATTCAGCGCGTGAATGGTATCCAGCATCTCTTCCGTAGTCACCGTATCCGGCGGCGTAATGTGCTCGCTCAAAAAGCCCAGCTCCTTACTGGTAGCCACCTTGTTGCGCACATAAATCTCGGACGCCGGCACATGCCCCACCTGCACCACCGCCAGCCCCGGCTTCACGCCGCGGTCCGCCAGCTTCTTCACTTCTTCCGCCACATCGGCCTTAATCGCCGCAGCAATCGTCGCGCCATCTAGAATCGTCGCCATTCGTAAGCTCCACAGACATCTTAAATTGACACAACTCGCCATCTCTCCCAAACGAGTTGGCAATAGCCGTTTGAGAATTCAGTCTCTTGCGATTTTCCGAACAGCCTGCAAGTATGAATTGGCATGGTGAGATGGCCAAAGTCGAAAGGCATACAGGCGGCTATAGCTTTTGTTGCTGCAATTCTTGCTGCACTCTCTGTATTCGGGCGGTTTGCAATGGAATCTTTCCATAACTTTTACTTTGAGCCTCATAAAGCGTATCCCTACCCGTACCCTGACGCTCACACCGCACAAATGACTCTTTATCGGGATAGCGGTGCGGCAGCTCTCGGAGTTTTTCTTACAGTATTGACGATTCAGCTCTTGCTCACAGCCAACTATCGCCGCTGAATCGATAATTCCAGCCCTTTGCCCTGCTTTCCCGCACCCCGTACCCTGTCCCCTGCATTATCCTTACCTACGCAGTTCCACCCACCCATCCGAGGCCCTCAAAGAATGACGCTGGTAAAAGCGCGACTCGCCGTAATGATGTTCCTGGAATTCTTCATCTGGGGCGCATGGTACGTAACCGTAGGCACATGGCTAGGCCGCACGCTCCATTTCTCCGGCATTGAAATCGCACAGGTCGCCAGCACCACCGCCGTCGGCGCTATCGTCTCCCCGTTCATCGCCGGATGGATCGCCGACCGCTTCTTCGCGACGCAACACGTACTCGCAGCGCTGCACTTCGCCGGAGCCATCCTTCTCTGGATCGCCTCCACGCACACCACCTACGGCCCCATCTACTGGTTCGTGCTGGCTTACGCCTGCCTCTACATGGCAACCCTCGGCCTGGCCAACACCGTCGCCTTCCGTCACATCACCAGCCCGCAGCAGGAGTTCGGCCCCATCCGCGTCCTCGGCACCTTCGGCTGGATCGTCGCCAGCTCTACCGTCAGCTTCCTCAAGGTGGAAGCCACCGCGCAGCCGCTGCGCATCGCAGCCGGAGCCTCGCTCGTCCTCGCCCTCTACTCCCTCACCCTGCCGCACACGCCGCCCGTCCAGACCAAAGGCGGCTTCTCGCTCAAAAAGATTCTCCCCACGGAAGCCATCGCGCTTCTCAAGGAACCGGCCTACGCCATCTTCGCCATCGCGGCCTTCCTCATCTGCATTCCGCTGCAGTTCTACTACGCCTTCACCAACAACTTCCTCAACGAAATCGGCGTCCCCTTCGCCGCCTTCAAAATGTCCTTCGGCCAGTGGTCCGAGCTAGGCTGCATGCTGCTCATCCCCTGGTTCTTCCGCCGCCTCGGCGTCAAATACATGCTCATCGCCGGCATGACGGCCTGGGCCATTCGCTACGCCTGCTTCGCATTTGGCAATCCCACAAGCGGCGGGTGGATCCTCTTCCTCGGCATCCTGCTCCACGGCATCTGCTATGACTTCTTCTTCGTCACCGGCCAGATCTACACCGACCGCAAGGCACCCGAATCCGCCCGCGCCGCAGCGCAGGGAATGATGACCCTCATCACCTACGGCGCCGGCATGCTCGTCGGCTCCTGGCTCTCCGGCGCCATCGTAGACCGCTACGCCACCGTAGCTCCCGACGGCTCCGCCACCCATGCATGGACGCCCATCTGGCTCTCCGCAGGCGGCCTCTCGGCAGTCATCCTCATCCTCTTCTTCTTCGCCTTCCGCGAAAAAGAGCAGCCCACGCCAGCCCAGGAAGTGCTCACCACCGGAAGCTAGAGTGCGCGCTAAGCTTGCCACTCTAGCTTCTTTTTCGAATTTTTAGCGAACGAAATGTAATCCCCATCCGTCTCACAGTTGGCAACTCTCCAGGCAGACTCATGGGGTAAGAACAGCCTGGCCCGTTGCGCACTCTTTCGTAACTGCACGACAATTCCTCCATTTTCCAGCGCTCACAGGAGTAGCCGGCAGATTTATGCGCGCCTTTTTCTCTCTTGCTCTTGCTCTCTCACTCTGCTGCACCGTGCCTGCAGCCTTAGCAGCCACGGCCACAGGTCCAGACACACCCGCCACCGAGCCCGCATCCACAAACGGCCACATCGGCGGAACCGTCGCCGATCCCACCGGCGCCGTCATTCCCAACGCCATTGTCACAGCCACACGTACCGGCCACACGCCCCTCCGCACCACATCCGACGCGGCAGGCCGGTACTCCTTCAGCAACCTCGCCCCCGGCACTTACATTCTTGAAGCATCGGAAGCCGGCTTTCAGACCGCCCATGTTGAAAACGTTCGCATCGTCGCCGGAGGCTCCGTCACCGTCACACTCACACTCGCCATCGCCTCCGATCAGCAATCCGTAGTCGTCAGCGCTGACGAGCCCGACACTGCGCCCGAGAAAAACGGCGGCGCCATCGTGCTCAAGGGTGAAAATCTGGCTGCGCTCTCTGACGACCCCGACGAGCTCTCACAGCAACTCCAAATGATTGCCGGAGCCGATGCCGAAACCGGCTCGCAGATCTACGTAGACGGCTTCACCGCTGGCAAGCTTCCGCCCAAAAACGCCATCCGTGAAATCCGCATCAACTCGAACCCCTACTCCGCGCAGTACGACCAACTGGGCTTCGGCCGCATTGAAATCCTCACCAAGCCCGGCGAAGACAAGCTCCACGGCGACCTCTGGGCACACGGCAACAACTCACCGTGGAATGCGCAAAATCCCTTCGTCAAAACGCAGCCGCCCTACTATGAGTGGGAAATGGAAGGCGACGTCGACGGCCCCGTCACCAAAAACTCCTCCTACTTCTTCACCCTGTGGACGCAGCACGCCATCAACAACTCCATTGTGAACGCACAGATTCTTGACTCGTCACTCAATCCCGTCTCCTACACGCAAGCCGTCAGCGTGCCTTCGACCAATCTCTATCTCACCCCGCGCTTCGACTGGCAGTGGGGCAACGTGCACACCTTCAGCGTGCGCTACCAGCTCTCGCGCATCTCCACCACCAACTCCGGCATCGGCCAGTTCGCGCTGCAGTCGCAGGCCTTCAATTCCACCAACACGGAACAGATTCTCCAGCTCAGTGACTCGCAGGCATGGAGCCCCAAGACTCTCAACGAGGCTCACTTCCAGTACACCCGTGACCGCAACAGCCAGCTCCCCTACTCCACCGACCCAACAATCGCCGTGCAGGGCGCCTTTACCAGCGGCGGCGTCAACACCGGCACCCAGCGCGACGCGCAGGACCACTACGAGATCTACGATCTTCTGCGCCTCACCCGCGGCACGCATGACATCAACGTAGGCGCCCGCCTTCGCATCACGCGCGACTCCAACTACTCCACGGCAAATTACAACGGCTCCTACACCTTCGCCGACATGACCCACTACCAGATCACCGAGCAGGGCATGGCGCTAGGCTGGACACCCGCGCAGATTCGCGCAGCAGGCGGCGGTGCAAGCCTCTTCACGCAGACGCACGGCACTCCTTCCATCGTCGTCGACATGGCCGACGTAGGTGGATTCGCTGAAGACAACTGGAAGATCATTCCCAGCGTTACCTTCAGCTACGGCCTGCGCTTCGAATCGCAAACCGGCATCAGCGACCATGAAGACTTCGCGCCGCGCTTCGGCATTGCATGGTCTATCCCCGGCGGCACAATGCCGGATACCAAGGGCCCCGACGGCAAGGTCATAAAAGGCGGGCCCAAGCCGCCCATCGCCATCATCCGCGCTGGCGGCGGCCTCTTCTACACGCGCTTTGCTTCCACCGGCCTGCTGCAGGCCGAGCGCCAGAACGGCATCACGCAATCCGCCGTCGTCATCAACAATCCGGATTTCTACCCCGGCACCTGCACCACCGATCCGGAAGCCTGCGAGCAAAACACCGACAACGCAAGCGCGCCAACCATCTTCAGCCTCAGCCCTACCTTGCGCGCGCCCTATCTCGCCATCGCAGGCGTCGGAGTCGACAAGCAGCTCTTCAAAAAGCTCTCGCTCTCCGTCAACTACCTCTACACGCGCGGCCTGCACCAGTTCGTCACGCGCAACATCAACGCGCCGCTCCCCGGCACCTACAACCCCAACGACCCCACCAGCGGCACGCGCCCCCTGGGCGTCTTCGAAAACATCTACCAGTACGGCTCAGAGGGCTTTTCCGAGCGCAACCGCATCAACGTCAACGTTGGCCTCAACGTAAAGAACGGCGGCTTCTGGGGCAATTACATGTTCAGCAGGGCCAACGCCGACACCGGCGGCATGGGCAGCTTCCCCTCCAATCAATATGACCTCGGCCAGGACTGGGGCCGCGCCTCGTGGGATATTCATAACCGCGTCTTCGCCGGCGGCTACACGCGCCTGCCACAGCACTTCACCTTCAACTCGTTCCTCATGTACCAGTCCAGCCAGCCCTTCAACATCGTCGTAGGCGAAGACTTGAACGGCGACTCGCAGTTCAACGACCGTCCCACCTTCGCAACAGACATGACGCGCCCCAGCGTCTACCGCACCAAGTGGGGCAACTTCGACGCCGACCCACTGCCCGGCCAGCAGATCATTCCCATCAACTACGGCACCGGTCCCGGCGTCTTTTCCTGGAATGCCCGCCTCAACCGCCAATTCAACTTTGGCCCGCCGCTGCCCAAGGACGAGCAGCCACAAGCCCCTCCCCAGGCAGCCAACGCCAAGCCCGGCGCCCAGAAGAAACCCGCCAAGCCTCTCCCCATCATGCGCAAGTACACGCTGGGCCTGGCCGTGCAAGCGCAAAACGTACTCAACCACCCCAACTACTCCCAGCCCATCGGCGTACTCGGCTCCAGCCTCTTCGGCCAGTCCACAGCCATGAACAACACCAACGGCAACAGCACCCCCGGCCGCAGCATAGCTTTCGAAACCTTCTTCCGCTTCTAAGACTGGCCGTCCAGGCGACTGCGCTTCGCGCCATCCGTGCTACATCACGCTTATGTGTTTCACCCTCCCTGCGGCAGAAAAAAGCCGCAGGGCATTCCCGCCAATCCGCAAATATCGGGTGCCCCATCCATGCGACTTCTTTTGTCGCATGGGTGGAAAAGCGCTCCCGCCAACTTGGGCTTTGTATCAGGGCACTACTGGTAGGCCGGGGATTTATCCCCGGCAATCAGAGAACCAACCAAAAGCACTGGGCTTTAGTCCCTGAGGTTTTGCTTTTGTCCGCTCTCCTGCAAACCTCGTGTCTTCCACACCCTATTTTTCAAACATCCAATCCATCCCTCAAAACAAATTGACAAACAAAACCGAACGGCATACAGTCGTTTATCGATATATCGTTCATCAAGGCTCACCCATGCCAAAACGAAAACTCGATCCGCTTCCCTCCGCCGCCTTCCAAATCATGCTGGCTCTCGCCGCCGGCGACCTGCACGGATACGCAATCATGCGTCAAGTGGAAGAACAGACCGGCGGGCGTCTTCGGCTCGGGCCGGGAACTTTGTATGGCTCCATCCAGGCGCTCCTTGAAGGAAACCTGGTCGAAGAAGTCGGCCAGCCTGAAGAAACCGGCACGCATCAGGAACGCCGCCGTTACTACCGCCTCACCACCGCAGGCCGCAAACAAGCGCGCGCCGAAGCTGAGAAGATGGCCGACACCCTGCGCGTTGCGCGAGCCAGAAAAATTCTGAGGGGGGATTATGTCTAAGAAGATGTACACCCGCCTGCTTCGCCTCTATCCGTCTCGTTTCCGCAAACAATATGAAGAGGAGGCCCAGCAACTGATTCACGACCGCCTGCGCGACGAGACGGGCTTCTTCAATCGCATCCGTCTCTGGCTGGACCTCGCGACAGACCTCATTACCGGGCTGCCCCAGGCTTACAGAAACTCCTATGTCGAGAAACAGGTAGCCTCGCTCTCGCCCAACATCGAGGGCGTTCCCTCCTTCAAAGTTCTGGACACGGAACCTCTCCGGAGTGGCACCATTCTCGTCGGGGGAACGATGACTCTGTGCGCCATCGTGATCTTTGGATTTGTATTGAGCCACCCGCTTGCTTACGGACCGCTCTCGGGTTCCAGCAAGAAACCATCGGCCATTGAATCCGTGCTCGAAAACGTGAACAAAGCCACGCTCCCCGACACATCCGCATCCACCACGCAGCAGCCGGCAAAACCAGCCTCACAAGCCGCATCCGTAAACACACCTCAGCCACTACCACCACCGCCATTTTTACCGAACAGCAGCAACGCACCCGGAAGCAGCGGCGTAGCCGCCGGACCGCAGCAAGCAATTCCCATCCGCACCCAGTCTTCCAATAAACCTCTCGCCTATCCAGCAGCAACCGCACCATCCGCGGGCTTTCTGGTAAGCGCAACACCCCCGCAACCACCCGCACAGATAAACGCACTGGCACAAGAACCCGGCACGGGATGTATTGCACCCCAGCTGCAATACAAAGCTCGTACTGGAACTCATTCCGAGCCAACCGTCTCTGGAACGTCCGTAACGGGAGCATGCCTCCAGCGCCACGATGCTGCAGTTCGACACGCACGCCGCCGGATGCGGCGAAGCCCACAACGATAAGCAGGAGTGCGAATAGCACAGAGCGCCGTACAAAAATAAATCTCCCAATGTGGAAGAAACTTTGCGGGGAATTACCCTCATTTATGCCACACTCAAAATGAGCAAAGAAAACGGCCCGATTCTAAACGGAATCGGGCCGTAACATTTTCGGGCGAAAGAGGCACCCCCTCCCCCCTCTATAGCCACAGAATCTGTATTTCTGTGGGCGCTCAAGCTCACACCGCCAATTCATTCAGAAAATACAAAAAAAGTTTTAAATTCGCGATTTCCCAAAATCCCTATGCGTTTTTATGGTTACCATTACCAATCAGTAAACACAAAACATCCAACTAACATCTACAAATATCAACAAGATAGATAAAAAATTACAGCTTCCCCTGATGCAAGAGGAAAACTTGCACAACAGCCGATCCAGCACGAATGGCGCGCAGAGCGCGCAGTCCGCCATGCGCGCAGCACCACCCGTTAGAATCAGAATTGGCTGCTGCCATAGAGAGTGTGCAATGAGCGAGTTTCCCCACGCAATGCTTCGTGAAATGTACGAACAACCGGAGGCAATCCAGCGTACGCTCGATTTGTACCTCGACGGGGACAAGCTCAAGGCCGAGGCCTTTGACGAAATTGCCGGTTGGCTCAATCCGCGCGGCGAAGTGCTGATTGCGGCATCGGGCTCCAGCCGCCACGCAGGACTTTTCGGTGAAATTCTCTTAGAAGACCTCTGCGGCCTTGCTGTGGACGTCGAATATGCAAGCGAGTGGGGTACGCGCAGCACGGTCAATCCGCGCCGCCCATCAGTGCTTGTTATCTCGCAATCCGGCGAAACCTCGGACACACTGGCCGCTCTCCGCCTTGCCCGTGAAGCCGGTGAGCCGACCCTCGCCCTCGCCAATGTTCCCGGCAGCTCCATGCTGCGTGAGGCTTATGCGGCAATGCCGCTGGCTGCGGGCAAAGAGTTCGCAATTCCGGCCACCAAGAGCTTCACCTGCCAGCTGACGGCGCTCTACCTGTTGGCGCTTTACGAAGCCGAACGCCTCGGCGTAATGGACGCTGGCCAGATCTCCGCAAGCATTCGCGCGCTACGCGAATTAACCTCGCAGATCGCACGTCAGCTTGACGGCTGGCGCGACGCCACCAAAGCGCTCGCCCACAAGTACGCCGACGCCAACACCTTCCTCTACCTCGGCCGCGGCATCCACTATGCCATCGCCCGCGAAGGCGCACTGAAGATGAAGGAATCGAGCTACGTCCACGCCGAAGGCTACCCCGCCGGCGAGCTGAAACACGGCCCCAACGCGCTCGTAGGCAACCAGACCCCGCTCGTAGCACTGGCCACGGTAGACAAGGGCCTTGAAGACTCCGCACTCCGCTACGAAAAGACAGTGCAGCTTCTCGAAGACATGAAGAAGCAGGGTGCCCGTGTAATCGCAATCACGAACAAAGGTGATGAAACCATCCGCGGCCTGGTGTCAGACGTAATCGAAGTCGAGCCGACCAGTGAATACCTGCTTCCCATCGAAGAGGTAGTGCCGCTGCAGTTGTTCAGCTACTTCATGGCGCTCGAGCACGGTGTAGATGTCGATAAACCGCGCAACCTCTCCAAGGCAGTCATCGAAGTCTAGCGAAAGCGTGAGCCCAAGCCGGTTGCTGTCCAGCAAACGTGAATCGAGAACTTTCTTGTTCAGCCAGCGGTGAGCGGCAGGCCTTGGCAACCAAGAATAAGTGAGCTAAGCAGGAATTCGCTTCGTTTCCAATGACGCGGAGGAGATAATGACCAGGCTTCTGCCACGATGAGAAATCTGCCGTCCAAAACACGAAACCGTTCCAGGCATGTACTTGCCCTGCCGGCTTAAGATCGCGGGAGAACACAGTCTTTCTGGTCTCTTCATCCACGAGAAAGAATTGGCCCGGATGGTCCAGTCTGGTTCCGGAGACGATAGCCTGTTTCGGCGCGTCCGTCTCGTAGCCAACTTGCTCAACAAGAACACGCATCTGGCCCATGCATACCGGCGCACACACCGCTGCCAGGCACGCGCAAAGCAGTTGCTTCAAAGGCTGCATCATGTCTTTCCATTTTTCGGATACACCCGAAGACGAATGTACGGTTATAGTTACAGTACGCAATTCTTGAGCAATCCTCTGTGCAGACCCGCATCCGTGGAGGATGAATATCGATGACAACCGTAGGAATTTCCGCGCCGGGTTTACCGCTCGCAGGTTCAGAAGCTGCGGTCACGTCGCCAGCCACCAGGCGCAGTGGCTCTATCGACATTTTCCGCGGCATCACAATGGCGGTGATGATCTTTGTAAATGACCTTGCGAGCGTGCATGGCATGCCGTGGTGGACAGAGCATGCGCCTGCCCGGCTCGACGAGATGACCTACGTCGACATGGTCTTTCCATTTTTCCTTTTCGCCGTGGGCTTGTCCCTGCCGCTGTCAGTGGCGCAACGGCTCCGTCGCAATCTCTCGCAACCCGCATTGTGGTGGCACATCGTCACACGAGCTATAGCTCTCATCGTGCTGGGTCTCATCCTCGCCAATGCGGAGAAGACAACACAGATGGGCATCAGCGGCAGCACCTGGGGAATACTCGGACTGCTTTGCGCGTCGCTCTATCTGGGCGTCTACGGTAAATCGGATCGCGCCAGAAACATCGGGCGCATTCTTCGGATTGCAGGCTTCGTGGGTGTGGTGATTCTGCTTGTCATCTACCGGCGAGTGACTCCTAGTGGCCAGACTGCATGGATCGACTTCTCCTATCCGGAAATCCTTGGGCTGATTGGGTGCAGCTATCTCGCTATCTCGGTCCTTTATGTTCCAACACGCCGCTGGACGTGGGCGCCGACGGCATGGTTTGTTCTTCTCACAGCCTTCAACGCCTTTTCCAGCGCCCATTGGATTAACTTTCCCAACAGGCTTCCGATCTTGCTATGGCCCTACAACAACGGCGCAATGTGCAGCATCATGATGGCTGGCATCATGGTTTCTTCTCTATTTCTCTCTGTGAACCATGCTCCCGCCCCACACAAGGCAACCTGGACAGCGCTCGGCTTTGCCGCACTGGCATTTGCCGCGGGACGCCTGCTCACCCCACTGGGCATCTCAAAGATTCGCGCCACACCGACCTGGTCGCTTTATTGCATCGGGGCGGCAGTTCTACTATTTGCCCTGTTCTATTGGCTCTGCGACGTAAAGCACTGGCAGCGCTGGGCGGCACTGGTACGTCCCGGCGGTGAAAACACACTGCTGACTTACCTGCTGCCCGACCTCTGGTATTTTGCGCTGAGTGCAGCCGGGGTGACGTATCTGAAAATGCATTGGAACGCAGGCTGGCCCGGCGTCGCAAGAGCGGTGGTCTTTACATTGCTGATCCTTGTCGTCTCCGGAATGCTGACGCGGGCAAAAGTCAGGCTTCAACTCTAAGAATCTGCCCAAATGTCGGTAATATACACAGAACCCTACAGGTGCTCGGATCCTTTTGCCGCAGCCAAACAGGCGGACGAAAGAACATCCGCCTTGCCCTCTTGGGCTCTGACAATTAATTGCCTCAGCAGCACGCATTATCCTTGCCTGCCCATCTTTGAAAATCAGAGAAATAGCAACTAAGGCGGTCCTCGGCACAGCTTTCACTGCGTCGACACTGCAGGATTTCCAGGAAGCTTTCCATATGTGGCCAATGGTGACACTTGGTTTTGCAAGTGCTCTTCTAGAACTGTCCCCGTCTTGAAATCTGCTCGAACTCTCTTTGCGAGGGGCAATGCAAGGCATACTCTTGCCGGGCTAGTCTCCTCATTGCCTGAAGTAACTTACGGTCCAGATAAGTATTGAATCTGCATCACTTAATGTGAGCATTCAAGATAGATACCGTAGTACACCTTGACGGTCATGTGCAGCAAAGCTTTCCTTGGACGCTGTTTAGCGCAAGCAACAAAACAGCGATACATACACAACGCAAAGCACAGCGTGTATTTTTGGGAGGCGATACGATGCGCATCAGCAGCATCCGCAGGAAACGAGAAGGTATCAGAAGAAGGGTATGGCACAGCCTTGCCATGATTGTATTGATGGCAGGGTTGATGGCAGGGAAGAACATCTGGGCCCAGTTGGCGACTACCACAGCTACGATCAGCGGAACAGTAACTGACCCCGCGGGCGCGGTGGTTCCCCAGGCGACCGTTATTATCAGCAGCACAGAAAACGGCATTAGCCAAACGACAACGACCAACAGCGCCGGACACTACACCTTCGGGCAGCTTCCTCCAGCAACGTACACACTTACGGTACGGCAAAGTGGTTTCAAGGAATACGATCAGCATGGAATTGCGCTGAATGCCTCCCAGAGTGCATTGCAGGACATACGGCTTGTCATCGGCGAGCAGACACAGCAAGTGGTCGTAACAGAGCAGGCGTCACTCCTGAACACGGACAACCCCAACATTTCTACGGACATCAGCGGCAAGCAGGCGGTAGAGCTGCCGTTGAATCTCCGCAACATCTATGGTCTGGCCACCCTGAACTCATCGGTCAGTAACAATTCCGAGAGCCAGCAGCTCCTAGGCGGCAGCGGCGTGGGAACCGACAACGCCGACCAGGACATCTCCTTCCTTAACTTTGCTGGAGGTTATTTCGGAACGACAGCGTTTCTTCTGGACGGCGCATGGGATACGGATCCGACCTGGGGAGCAGTGATTTATGTCCCCTCGGTGGACAGCGTCTCCGAGTTCAAGGTACAGAACAACTCATTTACCGCACAGTATGGATGGAGTACGGGCAACGTGATCAACGTGACGACAAAATCCGGAACCAGCGCCTTCCATGGAGACATCTGGGAGTTCTATCGGAACGCTGCGCTGGACGCCAATCTGTGGTTTAACAACCACTACAATGAGCCCAAACAGGACTTCAACCGCAACCAGGTGGGTGTTGCCGCCGGAGGGCCGCTGTGGATTCCAAAGCTGTATGAGCAGCGACAGAAAACATTCGTCTTCGGAGTGTATGAGCATCTGGATCTTGCGACGCCGCTGCTCGCCACCTTTACCGTGCCGGATGGAAACTTCCGCGCCGGCAATTTTGCCGCGCTGCTGGGGGCGCAGGTGGGAACGGATGCTCTCGGCCGGCCTATCTACTCCGGGCAGATCTATGATCCGCACAGCACGCACGCCATCACGGCGGGACAGGTAGATCCGGTTACCGGTTTGACGGCGACCAAGACCGGTTATATCCGCAACCCCATTCCGCAGAACAACGTTGCCGCTCTTGGACTGGATACGGTTGGCAGCAAGCTGGTCTCGTATTATCCCAACCCGTCGAATAGTGCGCTGGTAAACAACTTTACCCCGGCGGGGACCTCGCCCGCCGCCTCGGACGAATACTCCATCCGCCTCGACCACAACGTCAGCGACGTTTCTCGCTTCTATGGCCGGTACTCCTACAAGAGCGAGTACAAGACGCAGGAGCCTGAGTTCTTCGGCGCGAACAATCCTGCCGGACCGGGGAATCTACGGCCCAATAACCGCTACAGCATCTCCGGCGGATACACCCACATCTTCAGCTCCACGTGGACAATGAACGCAACTGCCGGATACCAGTACTGGAATCAGGTTTCAACCAACCAGTCGCGAGGCTTTAAGCCCTCCACTCTGGGCCTGCCGACTCACCTGGATCAATATAACCCCGAGTTCCCGCTGGTCACAGTGGGGAGCCAAAGTCCGCTTGGCCCAAGCAACGGCGCGGAGAACTCATCCATTCCACCGACGACTACCGCCTCTATCGATTTCGTGAAGCTCGTGAACAAGCACACCTTGTCCTTTGGTTTCATGTTTGTGAATGGCGAAGAGAATTACACGGGCTATCCGATTGCCGATCTTACCTTCAACGGCAACTTTACTTCCGGACCAGACCCCGATAATCCGACCGGCAATACCGGAAATGGCTTGGCGCAGATGCTGCTCGGCGTCCTCGATGGCGGCAACAGCGAGATCGGTTATAACCCAGCAGTGACCAAGCGTTACTGGGGTGGGTACCTGCAGGACGACTACAAACCGACTCGCAACCTGACGCTGAACATGGGCATTCGGTATGAGATCCAGGGCGCGCCGACCTATCGTCACAACGCAGCATCCTACTTCGATCCGGCCATCAACAATCCCATTGGTACGTCAGTCGGCGAAACGCTGCCGGGCGCGCTGCAGTTCCTATCCAGCAGCCACCGCGGCGTATATGACACGAATTACATGAACTGGGCGCCACGCATTGGCTTCTCCTACCAGGCCAACCCCAAGGTCGTCTTCCGTGGCGGATACGGCATCTTCTTTCCCCCATCGGTATACGTGAGCCCATCGAATCCGGGCAGCATTGACGGCTATGCTGCCACCACCAACATCACAACAACGCTCGATGGCCGTACGCCAAACCCGGCTGTAACCACCAGCAATCCGTTCCCAACGGGGTATATTCAGCCCACGGGGAATTCACTCGGAGCCCTGCAGGACGTTGGCTTGCCGGTCACGAGCATCTTCCGGCAACGGGTTTCGCCGTACACGCAGCAGTATATGTTCGGCATTCAATATTCGCCCACACCGGGAGACGTGCTGGATCTCTCTTATGTTGGCAATCACGGCACGCACATTCCCTTTGGCACGTTGAACCGCTCACAGCTCGATCCCAAATACCTGTCGCTCGGAACCAGCGTGCTCAACAATCTTGTGCCTAACCCCTTTTATGGACACATCGCCTCCGGATCTAGCAGTTGCGCACTGGATCAGCCAACCATCCAGTATGCTCATCTTCTTGAACCATACCCGCAGTTCTGCAGTGTCACGGAAAACTATCCACCTGCGGGTTTTGATCTCTACAACGCATTGCAGGCGAACTACAAGCATCGCTTCGCAGAGGGATTGAGCGTGTTGGTCTCCTACACGTATTCGAAGTTCATTGACAACACGGAAGGCACTCAGAGCTGGGCCTACGTCGGAAATAACTCTCCGGCTAACAACTACAACCTGGCAGCCGAAAAAAGTGTTGATGCCGGTGATACCACGCACAGTGCTGTCGCCAATTACGTCTATGACTTGCCAATCGGCAGGGGTAAGAAAGTCGGCTCAAATTTCAATCGGACAGAGAATGCGATACTCGGCGGCTGGGAAGTCTCTGGCATCGCTACTTTCCGGTCAGGCATACCGATTGCCATTCTTGGCTACAACATTAATTCCTATGGTGGAACGCCGAGGCCGGACCTTGTTAGCGATCCGCATATGGAACACAGGAGCATTCACGAATGGTTTAACACCGGGGCTTTCGCGTATGCGTCCTACGGCACATTTGGCGATACGCCTCGCTACTTCTCCAACCTACGCGCGCCTGGATATACGAACTTCGATACGGCTTTCATGAAGAACTGGGGCCTCGGTCATGAAACCCGCCTCCAGTTCCGTGCAGAGTTGTTCAACACCTTCAACCATCCGCAGTTCTATTCGCCGAATCCCTATTACGGTGGTTGTGATCCGAATGCCTCGTCGAGTTGCTACTCAAGCTTCGGACAAATTACCAGCGCATTCCCTAGTCGCGAGGTACAGTTCTCAGGTAAGTTTTACTGGTAGCCGTTCCTATGCGGATTTTGTACTCCATTACGCTCCTGCTGCTTTGCATTACAGCAGCAGGAGCGTCTGCTCAATCCGATGGCGCACCTGACGCATTCGATGATCTGCTTCTCGCCGCGCGCCAGGCACAGGGAAGAAATGATTACGCTGCCGCTGCCGGTTATTACAAGCAGGCTGTCAGACTGCGCGCCGATATTCCTGAGCTATGGGCAAATCTTGGACTGATGCAGGATGCTACCGGCAGTTATGCTGATGCTGTAGCAAGCTTCCAGAAAGCCGAACAGCTTAAGCCTTCCCTGTATGTGCCCAACTTATTTCTCGGCATTGACTACCTGCATTTGAACCGTGCGCATGATGCAATCCCTTTTCTCCAGAAGGCCGAGACGTTAAACTCGTCTGACCCACAGGCGCCTGTCACGCTAGGACGGGCCTATAACTCATTGGGGAATTTTGATGCCGCGCGCAGTGCATTCCAGCGCGCCGTGACGCTCGATCCGAAAAACAGCTCAGCCTGGTACTCTCTTGGCATTACTGCTCTCAAAGAAGTAGAGGCAAATGGAAGAAAGCTCTCCACCAACGGCGCAAACTCCGCCTATGCTCACACGCTTTTTGCAGAATCTCTGCAAGAACAGGCGCGCTTCAAACAGGCAACAACCGAGGCACAGGCCGCGCTTGCTGCCGATCCTCATATCCCATGTGTCCATGCGCAGCTGGGATTTCTCTATCTCGCGCAGGGGCAAAAAGACACTGCCCTCCGCGAGTTTGGCGCCGAAACATCGGGTTGTGCGCTAGTAGGCCTTGGCCGTGCCCAGCTGCATCTTGAGATGGGCGAGGATAACGCTGCACTGTTGCTGCTTGTGGAACTTTGGAAAAATGATTCCGGATTCGTGGTGACTCACCTGCCTTTGCTGGTGAATGGGCTTGATGCTACACACAAAAAGACCTTTGCCGAATTTGTTGACTCGAAGAACGCTGCAGGTGCGATACCGGCCGATTTTGTGGCGCCGCTTTCTGCTACGCTGAGAGGCTCGCCACAACCAGCCAAAGAATTTGTTTCAGCTAACTCTTCGGGGGATAGAAAGGCCGCAACGATGCCGGATGTTGCCGCAGCCACAGCGGATGCCCGCGCGGGCCGCTATGCCCATTGTGCAGAAGAGTTAACACCTGGAACGCATGAGCTATCCCGCAGCACATTTCAAGGAAATGGGGACACGTTCCTCCTGGTCGCCAGCTGCGCTTTTATGGCAGGTGACTACTCGCTTGCCGCCAAGTCGAGTAAGCTGGCGGCTGCTGAGCCCGCGCATGAGCCGGCTGCGCTGTACTGGTCCATCAAGGCAAATGAAAAGCTTGCTTTCCTTGCGTTCAGCCACTTTGAAGAACTCGAGCCCGATTCTCCTAAAACGCATTTGTTGCTGGGCGATATCTATCGTCAGCGCCAGCTCATGGAAGAGGCAGAGAGTGAATACAAGACGGCGTCAGCGCTGGCTCCCAACGACCCTGCGCCGCTCTTCGGTTTGGCCTCTGCTTATTCGCAGGATACGAAGCAGGAATTGGCATTAAGCACAGTAAAGACTGCATTGGGAATCAGTCCGGATGATCCTGACCTTAACTTGCTCGCCGGCGAAATTTTGATTGAGCAGTATAAATGGGGTGAGGCCGAGGACTACCTCAAACGCAGCCTGAACGCGCAGCATCCGCTCAAGTCGCAGATTCTGCCTCATGTGCATGTCCTGCTGGGCAAGGTCTATGCGCAAACCGACCGCCCGCAGGAAGCTGTTCACGAGTTCCAAATGGGGCTCTCCAGCGACGACGATGGAACTGTCTACTATCAACTCGCGAGGGTTTACCTTCGTCTAGGTAATAAGGATGCAGCACAAGATGCTATCGAGCATTCCAAGAACCTTGAGCAGAAGCGGCGCGAGCGCGCCGTAGTTGCACTACAGGATTCGGGGACATCAACCTCAACGGATATTCCATGAGTTAGCGGCTACCAGCATTGCGTAGCGACTATGCCTGCGGATTCCACTACCCCATTCTGGAGCTTTACATGAAGAACGAACTGCATGTTCTTTTTCTGCCAGCCTGCCGGCGCGCTCTGCTCAAGCTCTTCCATCTCTCTTGGATTCGTCAGGAATTCTGCGGCCTTTTCTGTGCCGTATGAACCGATGCCAGCCACCGTAATAAGCACTCTTCCCGTTGGCGGGTCGAACAGGCGCGAGATAACAGCGTAGTCGTCCGTTATGTCACCATTCGGAAGCTTGATTTCCAGCCAGCCCTTTGTTTTGCCCCAGGAGTCTTCAATACGAATGCCGTCTTTTAAGACAAAACGCAGCGGGTTCGTCATGTTCAGCGTCCAGGTATTGTTGAAGCCGCCTATCAAGATCGTGGGCGAATCATGAATATCGCTCGTGGCAATATCCGCGCCGTAGCGGAGCTCAAAGGACCGCCGATTGCGGGTGAGCAACGACACAATGTGAGAAATGGCCAGCGCATCTGAAGTGGTATTCGTTACCGGAATGAGCTCGCGAACATCGATTTTCTCTCCAGGCCGAAATTTAGGAAAGAATTCCTGCCCCTGGCTGTGGATCTCCGTGGGATGCTCTTTTTGATAAGTTTCGAGGTAGCTGTTGGACAAGCGATAGAGCGCATTTGCGCCCGCGTACATCATCACCGGTTCCGGTTTGCTGAACACCGGAGTCCAGAACATCTCGAGCGCGCTCTGCTGAGCAGCATGGAAGGTCCGGTAGGTTAGCCATCCAGCCAGCGTAACCACTAACAGCACAGCCACTGTCCATATTGTCCGCTTCCGCAGATTTGTTCCGGGGGTTTTCTGTGTTAGCTCAATGACAGGCAGAACGGTGGGTGCGAAGTGGTTATTGACCGGATTTGGCGGTATCGGGACTGGATCAAACTCAGGTTGCGCCGTCGTCGTAATGTTCTCTTGCGGGATGATTTCAAAGTTCGCACGGTAGGAGCCCGAGGGAATCTCGATGCGAACATGTGTGCCGTGATTCTCCGCGCGTTGATAATACTGAGCAAGCCGTTTACGGATATCCGCGGCGCGCATTCTTACCACCGGGTCATCGCTTGTATCGTAGTCGTGCCTTCTGCCGAAGACCTCAATGCCGATCACCCGCTCCCGCAGGGATTCCTGTTCTCGTTTCAAGCTGTGCTCTACCACATAGCGCAACATGTCCTGGCATTGTTTGCTGTTGCGAAATGGAGGACTGAGAAGTATCTCTTCAAGTGTCTTATGCACAGCAATTGGATCAATGTCGGCCGTCAATGACTCGGCCCCTCCCGTTTTCTCTGCATGCGCCATCTGTCTGACCCGGTAATATTTTTGAGCTGGAATGGAATTGAGCACACCTTAACCGGAGATATGACACGATCTGCCCGGTACGAGCGCCGATGATTAAGTTATCACGTTTGTAATTCGTCTTGCGCTTTCCGACTGTAGCTCACACTAACAGAAAAACTCCCGCAACTCAGCTCGCCGAACGTATGCTACGTTCCCTATTTCTCCAACAAAATGAACTGTTTGGCGTAATTGCAACGCTCGGTACCGTATCACACCTTGCGAAGAGCGTTCTATCCAGCGTTTTCTTAACATGCATACACAAGAAACAGAAGTGTGCGTGCTCCATACAGGTATGGGCAAGGACGATTGTCGTATCTGGGCAGACATTACAAGGGATTTTCGGAGGCTCGATGGGGTTGACGGCGCAGCCAGACTTAAGCCGTAGGAAAAGATTGGTTTCTCTGGGAGGATGGCTGCTGGCCCTCCTGATTTTGGCACAGATATCGAGTGCCGAACCGAGCAATGGTTTCAATATCCTTGGAGTTCGGCAGGACTCCTCGGGGGTGAATGTCCGCTTTACTCAGGGCATGCTCCGTATCCAACCCTGCACGCCAAACATGGCCCGCGTAATTTTTTCGCCGAATGCTAGAATCCCTGATCTCTCGAACCCATACCTCCAGCGCTCTCCATGCACCACGGTGGCTTTTCGCTTCCAGGACGAAGCCGGTTCCATCACAATCACGATGCCGCAGCTTACCGTGACCGTGAGCCGGCAGAGCGGCGCAGTGAGCTTTCACACGCCTGAAGGCAAGGAACTCCTGCGTGAGTCCGATTTCCCCATGCCGCGCCAGATCAAACCGGTGGTGACCGATGGTCTGCAGACCAACCGGGCTTCTGTCTGGTTCGCTTTGACGCCGGAAGAACGCTTCTATGGCCTTGGCCAACATCAGAATGGCCTGCTCAACCAACGAAATCTGGAAATGGAGCTTTCCCAAGGCAACACCAATATCTCCATCCCGTTCTTCCTGTCGTCCAAGGGCTACGGCATTTTCTGGAACAACGCTTCCGTCACGCGCTGGAACAATAGCTTCCAGCCGGTGCTCGCCATCAGCTCTGGCGTGGCTCGCGCCATTGACTACTTTTTTGTGAACGGACCTGCCTTCGACACCATCATTGCCGCTTACCGCCAATTGACCGGCGATACACCGCTTTTTCCTCTCTGGGCTTACGGATACTGGCAATGCAAGCTGTGGTATTCGAGCCAGCAGGAGCTCCTCAACGTTGCTGAAAAGTACCGGGAGCTCCATATCCCCATCGACAACATCGTGCTCGACGAGGGCTGGGAAAAGGTGCTTGGATCACACCTCTTTGTTTCCAGTTTTCCCGATCCTGCCGAGATGGTGCGTACCCTGCACGATGAGCATATCCATCTGATGACATCGATCTGGCCGATTTACGAGCAAGGGAGCAGCAATTATGACGAATTGCTGAAAAAGGGGCTGTTCATTGGAGTAGGTATCAACAATATCCCGCCTTATCAGGCGGGCAACCGCGTCTATGATCCCTTCAGTCCCGATGGGCGGCAGATCTACTGGCAGCAAGCTAAGAAAGCTCTCTACGACATCGGCGTGGATGCTTTCTGGCTGGACTCGACCGAGCCTTCTGACAATTATGGAGAGGCACATGGATCGTTGCTTTCCGGCGCGCACACCAGCATTGGAAATGGCTCCCGCTATGCCAATCTCTATCCCTTCATGACCACCCAGGCCATCTATGACGGCCAGCGCAAAGAGACCGACCGCAAAAGAGTCTTCATCCTTACCCGTTCGGCCTTTGCCGGTATGCAGCATCATGCGGCCGCAGCATGGTCCGGCGACATTGCCACAAACTTCATTACCTTGAAGCGGCAGATCCCAGCCGGTCTCAATTACTCCATGACCGGATTACCTTATTGGACGACTGACATCGGCGGTTTTTTGGGCGGTGATACAACCGATCCTGCTTACCAGGAAGTTTTCGTTCGATGGTTCCAGTATGGAGCGTTCTGTCCTATCTTTCGCGCACATGGAACTCGCAAAAATCGACAGAACGAGCTCTGGTCTTATGGCCCGGAAGCGCAGAAGGTTCTCATCTTATATGATCGTCTTCGTTACCGATTGCTTCCTTACATCTATACGCTTGGTGCGCAAACGACTTTTGAGAGTTACACTCCGATGCGCGCGCTGCCCTTTGATTTTCTCGATGATCCAAAAGCGCTGGACATTACCGACGAGTTTCTGTTCGGCCCTTCTTTGTTGGTTGCACCTGTCACCGATGCGGGAGCTGCATCTCGTCGTGTCTACCTTCCCGCAGGCACAGACTGGTATGACTTTTGGACCGGCGAGCGCACAGGCGGCGGCCAGCTGGTTGAGCGCTCCACTCCTCTCGAGGTGATGCCGCTTTACGTGCGCGCCGGCAGCATACTTCCCATGGGGCCAGAGTTGGAGTACAGCAATCAACATTCCGATGGCCCTATCGAACTGCGCGTTTATCCGGGGAGTGATGGAAGTTTTCGTCTGTATGAGGATGATGGCATTTCCTACGATTATGAGAATAAGCTTTACGCTTGGGTAGGCATACATTGGAACGACAAAAACAGGGTTCTAACCTTCGATGCCCGCCAAGGCAGTTATCCTGGCATACCGTCTGGCCGCGAGTTCTCCATAGTTTTAGTTGACTCGCAGCACGGAACAGGAGAGGCAGTCACATCCACGGGGCGGACTGTCCATTACGATGGCTCTGTTCAGGAGGTACAGTTCTGATACGTAGGCAAAAATCCGTTAAAGACGGGCCCTACCACGAATACGCAGCCACTACATCAGCAGATGCCGGCACATCGTTCACAATGTCTGTGTGCAGGTCAGCGTTCCAGGTTTCAGCCAACTGCTTGGCGGTCCCACCTTCCTTGGAGTCAACGGCAACTCACGCTCGGTCTATGCAACATCGAAGACCACCATCCAGCCGCGTGTCGGTATTGCCTATGCATTCAATGACAAGACCGTGCTCCGCGGCGGTTTCGGTGAGTCGATGAGGAGCCCACAGAACGCTCCGAATAGCGCCGGATATAGCCAGAGCACGAGCTATCTGGCCAATGATCCCAGCTATCCGGGCAGCGTATATCCCAACCTCGCGAACCAGATCAACAACCCCTATTCCTCGGTTCTCCAGCCTACAGGTTCCTCCCTGGGCATGTTGACGCAGTTAGGGCAGGGACCGTGGTTCCTCAATCCGCATTACACAATACCCAGTTTCTGGAACTACTCCGTGGGTTTGGAGCAACAGATCCTGAGCCATGACGTGATGAACATCTCTTACGTTGGAAGTCGCCTCTATAACGGCGACAGCAGCGACAACATCAACCGCGAAAACTACCAGGCAATCGAAGCTCTGAATTGCAACCCTGATAAGGGCGGCATTTGGGAAAACTGCAACAACTACAACGTCCCCAATCCATTCCAGGGAATCAGCGCATTCAATGGTTCGGGCTACTATACTGCCAGCACCATCAATGGACTGAATTACTCCCGTCCGATGCCTGAGTGGGGCGATATTACGGAATACCAGACAAACTACTACCACACCTGGTACAACTCCCTGCAGGTCGATATCACGCATAGATGGAGCAACAACCTTGTGCTTCACGGTAACTGGACCTGGTCCAAGTGGATGGATTCCGGCGGATGGCAAGATACAACCTTCCGGGTTCCCTACCGTGGAATTGACGGAAACGATCACACTCATAACATTTCAGTCTCTGGTGTCTACACTCTGCCCTTTGGCCGCGGACGTGCTTTGCTGTCCAACTCGAACCATTTGTTGGATAACCTGATCGGCGGATGGCAGCTCGGCAGCCTCTGGAAGATGACGACTGGCGCGCCAATAACGATTGATATGTACCCTCTTCACAGTGCCTATGTAAAACCGCATATTCAGAAGGACAACGGATATATTCGTTTAGTGTCTGCCTGCGTACAGCAATGGGAAGAGTCTACGAACGGCCAAGGACAAACTACTTATACTATGACGCCATTGCAATATGACACCGATACGACGTGCTCGAACGGGGCGGATTTCGAGAACATTGAGCAATGGATGCCAAACGTAAACAGCACCTTTACGGCGCGTACGCTCCGGTGGCAGCAATTTGACGCCAACCTGTCAAAGAACTTCGCGCTGGGCGAAGGTTTTCATCTGCAGGTGCGCATGGAAGCCTTCAACGCTCTGAATCACCCGGTATGGAACCAGGGCCCCGACACCAACGTTCAAGACGCAACCTTTGGCACAGTAGAAAGAGGGGTATGGGGGCAAAATAACCTACCTCGACAGATGCAGCTTTCAGCCAAAATCTTCTGGTAAACAACTGATACGCTCAATCACTCCACCCCCCAAGGAATGACTGCCATGCTTTCTGCATGGCAGTCATTCTTACGAGAGATTTTTGGTCCCAGATGCTCGATAGGCGGCTCAAAACACTATCTTGATGAAAGGGAATGCAACCACGCTCAGGCCATTTGCTCATTCAACAGAAGCCATCAGGAGAATAAAGAGACGTGAGTTTACAGGAATCTTCAAGAAGGCAGTTTCTTAGGAATTCTGCTGCCCTGTGCGGCGGCCTTTCAGCAACACTGAACGCGGAACCTCAATCAATAGCAACAAAAACTAACAGCACACATCGCCGTTCCTCCTACCTGGACATTGTTCGGCAGCCTGATGCGGTCATTGCATATACGGACATCAATAAGCCGCTTGCACTGACACTTCATTCGAGCACGTGGAGCATTAGCGATCTTTCTGTTCGCACCGAGCCACAACAGAATGGGGCCGCTCTTCAGCTTCCGATCAGTCTTCGCAGTCCTGGGACTCCATTGGCTTATTTACATTTGCGCTGGCGTATAAGCTCTCCCGATAATCTCAGAATCCTTGGAGATCACTGGGAACGCAGTTATGGGGACCTGGAGTGGCGGGGCCACGTTCCAGACAGAGTCATGCCTTGGTATTTTCTTACCTTTGATGGACATGAGACGCATGGATACGGAGTGATGACGCAACCGTCAGCGCTGTGTTTCTGGCAGCTGGACCTGGCAGGAGTATCTTTGTGGCTGGACCTGCGAAACGGGGGAAATCCGGTAGAGCTTGGAGACAGAGCACTGAAGGCCGCCACCGTCGTATCTGTACGCGGCAACCGCGACGAAAAACCAATGGAAACTGCACATCGTTTGTGCAAGACGATGTGTCCCAAGCCACGGCTTCCGCAGCTTCCTTTTTTTGGAAGCAATGACTGGTACTACGCCTACGGTCACAATACCGCTTCAGGCATTCTTCGCAATGCGGACCTTATCGTTTCGGTAACTCCCAATGGGAGTTCTCGATCCTGTGTTGTTGTGGATGACGGCTGGCAAGATGAGAAGCGCTTTCCGGATATGGCAGGCCTGGCAAGTGAAATCCGCACACGAAATCTCACTCCAGGTTTGTGGATACGGCCGATGCGCGCCGCAAAGAGTGCGAAACAGTCTTTGCTATTGCCTCAGACACGCTTCAGCAAGGATTCCGGACGAGCGGACCTTGCATACGATCCCACTATCCCTGAAGCCCTCGAAATCATCCTCGATTCGATTCGAACCCCCGTGCATTGGGGATACCAATACATCAAACATGATTTTTCAACCTATGACATTTTCGGCCGATGGGGATCGGAAATGGGCGCGCGAGCGACGCTTCCTGGATGGAGTTTTTCCAATCGAACGCTTACGAATGCGGAAATCATTACATCCTTTTATCGATCTCTTCGTGATACAGCAGGCGATAACGCCACTATCCTTGGATGCAATACAGTTGGTCACCTGGCAGCGGGCCTCTTTGAGGCGCAACGCATTGGGGATGATGTAAGCGGCACAACGTGGGAGCGAACCCGAAGGATGGGCGTGAATACGCTCGCGTACCGGTTTCCCCAACATCGTACATTTTTTTGCGTTGATCCGGATTGCATTGCAATTACGAAGGCCGTGCCTTGGAGCAATACAAAACTCTGGCTGGATCTTGTGGCGCGAAGCGGCGCAGCATTATTTGTTTCCCCCGACCCGGACGCAACAGGGCCGGATCAGAAGGCCGCTCTGTCTGAGGCTTTCTCTCTCTGTGCCGCATCATCATCACTCGCCAACATTGAAGATTGGCTGGATAATACAGCACCTCAAACATGGAACTTCGTGGGTAAGAATTCTTTCACCCGTCAATACAACTGGTGTGGGAATAATGGGGCGAACCCATTCCAAGACTGACAGGTGAAGTTTTGCCTTGTGCTCAAGGACTCTATCGATTTGTGGCTATGACCAAATTAAGCAAGACAGGTCTGTATCTGCTTCGTCGCGTGGATGGTACACCATCCACGTGAAAGTTTAGCGACCTGAAGCGGAGAATCGTACTGTTCTCTATCTCGTGCGCGGGGCAATATTCATTGCCTCCATGTACCCACTTGCTATTGGTCGCTGAAGATTGGAGATGGCAGATTGTCAGGAGGATAAGTCGTGTCCGCTCCAGTGAAATTCATGCCAGACGGGAATTGACCGTCTTTTTTCATAAGACATGTAATCGCGTGATTTTATAAGAGCTTAGAAGAAACCATTTGTTAGCTCTGTGAGGTCCGATGAGATGAAAGGTTATTGAGCCCGGACAGCCAAGAATTGCCTTCCTGCCGGCATAAATGGCTTCGGCGGCAGGTGGTCGCAATATCGCTTCGCTCCACATCTTACCTATATCGTTCGCAGGAACGTCTCACTCCTCTTAAATCCTGCACAGTAAAAAACTAGTCATCTATATCTTTATTGACCCTGATGGAAATTTGCTGTACAAGGGCATCGACAGTTTCCAGCCCAGATTTAGCCAGGACTTGTTGAAAGCCTTGCGAAATCAAGTACAGCCAGGTGAAACCGGCTGATTCCGTATAAGCGGGGAGCAGGCCTACAGACTTCTTCCCTGGGCTTAATCTTTCTCGCGCATGGATCGAATGAAATGGACGGGACTGCTCGATTGGGTGTGACGGGACTTTTGCATTAGGAGGCCAGATATGAAATGTAGCAGGCTGTTGATGTTTCCGCTCATCGTAGCGATGCTCGCTTTCTGTGTTTCCGCGTGGGGACAGGCAACCACATCCCTGCACGGCAATGTTACCGATCCAACCGGTGCGGCTATCAGCGGTGCGAAGGTCACTATATCCGAGACAGCAACAGGGACGAGCCGTGAAACGACCACAAGTTCGACTGGAGCTTATAGCTTCCCTGACATACTTCCAGGCACCTACGATCTGACAGTCACAGCCCAAGGCTTCCAGACCTACCTGCAAAAAGGCCTGCAGCTGATGGTGAGCCTTCCAGCAAGCAGCAACGTGCGCATGCAGGTAGGTTCCGTTGCGTCAACCGTCGAGGTGAACGAACAGGCCCCGCTGCTCAACACCACGGATGCCAGCCTTGGCCACACTATGGGGAGCGATGCGATTCAGAACCTGCCGATGCTGGGTGAAAGCATGCCATTGCTGCTGAGCCTGCAGGCTGGCGTTGTTTATAACGGGGACCAGAACCTGCAGAGTAGCTACGACACGCGCGCCGGTTCAGTGAACGGCGAGCGTAGCGATCAGAACAACATCACCCTCGATGGCGTCAGCGACAATGACGAATTTGCGGGCTACGCCTTCAACGGGGTGCTGCCCACAACGCCGTTTTCCACTCAGGAATTCCGCGTCACGACCTCGAATTACGGTGCCACCCAGGGCCGCTCGGCAGGTGCACAGATCACCATGGTCACCCGGAGCGGCGGCAACCATTTCCATGGCAATCTCTACGAGTTCAACCGCAACACCCTCGGTGAAGGCAACGACTGGTTCCTCAAGCAGTCCCAGATTGAAGCTGGAGAGCCGAATCGCCCCGAGAAACTGGTCCGCAACGTCTTTGGCGGCGATATTGGCGGCCCTTTCCTCAGGAACCGTCTGTTTTTCTTCTTTAATTACCAGGGAACTCGCATCAACACGACCGCAAGCTCGATACGAAACATTCCCAGCAGCACCCTGAGCGACGGCATCATCCAGTATGCCTGCAATGATGCGAGTTCATGTCCCGGAGGCAGCGTGACGGGCGCGAGCGGCAACAGCTACTCGGTGGCACCAGGCTACTATGCGCTCAGTCCGCAGCAACTAGCTAAGATGGACCCGCTCGGCATCGGACCCAGCAAGGTAGCCCTGGATTACTTCCATACGTATCCCACCCCGAATGCTCCCGCCGTGCTGGACGCCCCGAATTTTGCCGGCTACCGCTTTGCCTCGCCGATCACCAACAACGATAACTGGTACATTGGCCGCCTCGATTACAACATCAACAACAATCACATCCTGTTCCTACGCGGAACCGTGATGCATGACCGCGATGTTACTGCTGGCCCCTTTCTTCCTGGAGATGGGCCGCAGTCCCAGGACGTGGACTTCAGCAAAGGCCTTGTCGCTGGATATACCACCGTCTTTGGGCCGAACTGGGTGAATAACTTCCGCTATGGGCTGACCCGCCAAAGCTACGGCGCCAATGGCGATTCCAACCTGCCCTGGATTGAAATGCGCGATCTGGACCAGGACATTAACCGGACCACAGCCACGGTGACCCCGGTGCACAACTTTATCGATACGGTGGACTGGCACCATGGCTCGCACAACTTCCAGTTCGGCGCCAATATCCTGATGATTCGCCGCCACAATCTTTCAAATTCCACCTCGTTCAGCGATGCGCTTACGAACTCCGATTGGATAGTCGGCAGCGGCTTTGCCGGCACGGGCAATGCGCTCGATCCGGCGGCCTCGGGCTATCCCGCAGTGGGTGGTGCCCACGCATACGACTTCCCCCTGGCGGCCATGATGGGTATGGCCAGCGAAGTAGACGCCCGTTACAACTATGCGGTCACGAACCAGACCACCGCTACGCCTATCGCCCAGGGAGCTCCGATCGAGCGGCACTGGGCGACGGAAAGCTATGGACTGTACTTCCAGGACACCTGGCAGGCGACCCGCAATCTGTCGCTCACCTTCGGACTGAATTACCAACTGATGACACCCATCCGGGAGACCAACGGCCAGCAGGTTGAGCCCAATGTCAACATGGGCCAATGGTTCGATCAGCGCTGGCAGAACATGGAAAAGGGCATCGGTTCCAACCAGGACGCCGTCATCAACTACGCGCCTGCAGGCTCATACTGGGGCCGGTCAGGCATGTACGGAATGCAAAACAAGAACTTTGCTCCGCGCGTGGGAATCTCCTATACGCCCCATGCGGACTCGGGCTGGCTGGCAGGGCTGACCGGCAATGGTAAGATGTCCATCCGCAGCGGCTTTGGCATGTACTACGCCAACTTCGGCCCGGCGCTGGCCATGCGCTATGACGCTGGCGGCTCGTTCGGCCTTTCTACTGAGCTGTCGAACCCGGCCGGAGTCCTGGGAGTGGGCGACGTGCCCCGCATTACCGGCATGAATACCATCCCCACTGTCGATAACAACGGCGACCCAATTATGCAACCAGCACCACCCTCTACTTTTCCGGTGACCTATCCGTTGGGCTCCGAAGCAATCGCAACCGGAATCGACCAATCGCTGAAGACCCCATATTCGTACGCGATGGACCTCTCGATCCAGCGGGAGCTGCCAGGCCGGATGGTCTTGGAAGTGGGCTATGTCGGTCACCTTGGCCACCGCGGACTGGCGCTGGACGATATTGCCGCGCCGATGGATTTGACAGATCCCAAAACAGGGGTCGATTACTTCAGCGCAGCCCAGGCGCTCGCCAGGCTGTACTGGAACAACGTGCCTATGTCGCAGATCACTGCGGGGTCAGTTGGTTCTACCGCAGCCTACTGGGCGGACATGTTTGGGGCATCCAGCTCTTATTCGGGATGCGCCGCGGGAGCCGCGAATCAACTCCAGGCCGTATACAGCCAGATGGCCTGCGAGGCCGGCAACGAAACTTCTCCGCTCTATGACATGGACCTCGGGTACAGCAATCCGATGCCGACGGGTGGAGTCAACAGCTTCTTCAATAGCCAGTTCTCCTCGCTCTGGGCATGGAGATCCATGACGAACTCGAATTATCACGGCATGCAGGTCGGACTGCACAAGGAGACTTCCAACGGGGTGATGTTTGGGTTCAACTACACCTACTCGCACTCGTTGGACATTGCATCGTTCGCCGAGCGCGCCGCTCACTTCCTCACTGACAGCATCATCAACGCGTGGGACCCGCAGCAGATGTACGGACCGAGCGACTTTGACCTGCGGCACCAGATCAATGGCTACTGGGTGGCGCAGTTGCCCTTCGGCACGGGAAAAGCGGTGGCAGGTCACGCGAATCGTCTGGCGGACAGCGTGATTGGTGGCTGGCAGCTCGCCGGCACAACCCGCTGGACCTCTGGCTTTCCATTCAGCGTCTTCATGGGCTACGTGTGGCCGACGAACTGGGATGAAATGGGCTGGGCGAACCAGATTAAACCTGTTTCAACCGGCACGACCATTGTGGACGGCTCGCCAAACGTCTTTAAGAGCCAAAGTACGGCGATGAACTCCTTCTTTTATGCTTTGCCCGGACAGAGCGGCCAGAGAAACAATATCCGCGGCGAAGGCTTTCTCAATACGGATATGAACCTGGCGAAGAGCTTCAAGATTACCGAACGTCAGTCGTTCCAGTTCCGGTGGCAGGTCTTCAACACCTTCAATACTCACCGGTTTGATGTCCAAGGCATCCAGGACGAGCAAGATGCAGGGGGCTTTGGCAACTATACCAGCCTGCTGACAGAACCCCGCACTATGGAGTTCAGCGGGGTGTTTACGTTCTGACTGGTTGTGGCAGTTTTGTTACCGCAAGCTGCGCCATGGGGTTCTGTAAATGAAACTCTCATTCGTGAATAGAACTTCTGTGCGCCGCTGGCGCACAGAAGTTCTCTCGTATCTTTCGTTGACCTTGTGCCTTTCATTGCATGCATTCTCTCAGTCCACAGCCAGCCAGCCACCACTTTCCGGCTACTCCGATCTGGATGCACAGAAAGAGATCCAATGGGAGAAGAAATTTCAGGCCATTCCTTCTGCTGATCGCCTGCGGGACAACATGCAGCGCCTGGCTGCGCGCCCACATCATGTCGGCTCTCCCTATGACAAGGACAATGCAGAATAGATGCTGAGCTAGTTTCGTTCCTGGGGACTGGACGCGCACATCGAGACCTTCTACGTCCTGTTTCCAATACCGAAAGAGCGGCTGCTCGAACTGATCGCCCCGGCGAAGTTCACGGCATTGCTGCAGGAGCCTCCGATTTCCGGAGATCTGACCTCTTCCCAGCAATTAGAGCAGTTGCCAACTTATAATGCGTACTCGCTGGATGGCGACGTGACTGCGCCGCTCGTGTATGTGAACTACGGCACCCGCACCGACTATGAAGTTCTCGACCGCCTGGGTATCTCCGTGAAGGACGCCATTGTTATTGCTCGCTATGGCGGTGGCTGGCGGGGCGTTAAGCCGGAGGTTGCGTATGAACACGGCGTGATCGGCTGCATCATTTATTCTGATCCGCGCGATGATGGCTTCTCGGTCGATGATACATATCCGAACGACTCCGGCCGCCCGGCAGAAGGCGTGCAGCGTGGCGCCGTTACTACGGATTACTACGAAGGTGATCCACTAACGCCCGGATATGACTCTACGAAAGACGCCAAGCATATCCCCATCAGCCAGGCCAAGACCATCGCCCAAATTCCCACCTTGCCTATCTCCTACGCAGATGCAAAACCCTTGCTAACCGCCCTCGACGGGCCGGTGGCTCCGCCAGACTGGCGCGGCGGATTGGGCATTACCTATCACATTGGGCCAGGCTCGACGAAGGTGCATCTGAAGCTCGCCTTTGACCGGAATCCGATGACACCAATCTACGATGTCATCGCCAGAATCCCCGGCGCTACGGAACCGGATCAGTGGGTCATCCGCGGCAACCATCACGATGGCCGGGTCAACGGCGCCGACGATCCGGTTGCCGGTGCATCGGCGGTGCTTGAAGAAGTCGCGATCACAAGCAAATTCATCAATCAAGCCGCTGCGCGCGTTACTGTAGCGATACTCCGCAAAGGTAAGGCCGGGCTGCTGCATCCACAACAGACAGTCCGACAGGTATCTAACAGCTCTACTGTTCGTCAGCCTGATATTTCTTCCGGGCGAAGGCATTACTCCGTCGACGACACCGGCGAAGTTCCGCCATCAATGAAGGTATAGAAGATAGCAACGCGACCGTCGCGTTCCTCTACAACATCTGTACCGGTATAGCTGAACGGTTGACCGGGAAGTCCGCTTCCCCAGCGACAGATTCCGACGTTGAGCATCGTGTGAACATCGCCGACCACCGTGTAACGGTACTCCGGGATACGCTTACGAATCTCTGATGCCGCCTCATTGATCACTGTAATGCCGACCAGACGGCCGCCTGGGTGTATCCATACACAATCTTCCGTATAAGCCTTGTGCATCATGCCTTCGCGTTTTTACTGGATCGAGCTCGATGAAGATCTCATCGAAGTTGTGGCGTATCAGTTCTGCAACGGTCATCTTCTCTCCCTTGTTTCTCTTTGCCAGTGTGATGGACGTCACCCGGATCGGCAAAGCGCAGGAACTGATGATGAAAGGAGAGAGTCTTTCCACGGTAGCTGCAGCAACAGGTTTTGCCGATCAAAGCCACTTCACGCGTACGTTCAAGAGGGTCACGGGAGCTACCCCACACGATTGGCGACAAGACCGCACCCCTATGCACGGATATAAGTGACGCTACAACAAAGGCTACGCAGAGGAGCGTGATGCAGACGACTCATCGCGATGGCGCTTAAGTCATTGGAAATAAACGCCTTATCAGCGATTTTTCTTGTTGGGAGTTTATGGAAGTTTGTCAGAGCGACGATCAAATCAGAAGTTGTTGATTCTTTGGTTGCGGGGGTAGGATTTGAACCTACGACCTTTGGGTTATGAGCCCAACGAGCTACCGGGCTGCTCCACCCCGCAGTCTTAGTTTACTAAAGGTTTACATTGGGGTCAATGTTCGCGGGAATGCTGCGCGGGTAGCTTGATCCGATACACTGCTGCTTAAATACTGGATTTTCTGCACCTTTGGCAGATCTCTCCCTGGGGGCTCATTCGCACATGTCCGCGTTGTATGTAGTAGTTCTGGCAGTGATCGTGGTGGTACTGCTGGCGGTGGCGGTTTATCAGACCACGCGCGTGAAGACCAAGGCCGACTACCTTGTCGCCGGGCGGTCGTTGCCGGCGGTGGTGCTGGTTTTGACGCTGCTTACTTCATGGATTGGGGCGGGGTCGCTTTTTGCCGGGGCGGAGAATGCTTATAAGAACGGTTTCGCTGCGCTTTGGCAGCCGGCAGGCGGTTGGTTTGGGCTGCTGCTTATCTACTTTATTGCGCCGCGGGCGCGGAAGTTTGCGCAATTCACCCTGCCGGATTTGCTGGAGGCGCGCTACAACCAGGTGGCGCGAGTGCTGGGGACGATTGCGATTCTGTTTGCTTATGTGGGGATTACCAGCTATCAGTTCAAGGGTGGCGGGGATGTGCTGCACCTGATTTTTCCGGACACGGTTTCGTCACAGATGGGGACGTTTCTGATTGCGGCGTTTGTGATTGTTTCTACGGCGCTGGCAGGGATGTCGTCCGTTGCTTATATGGATGTGGCGATTGGATCACTGGTGACGGGGATCTGCGTGGTTGCGACGCCGTGGCTACTGCACCAGGCGGGTGGCTGGGACGGACTGCATGCTTCGTTGCCGCCGGCTTACTTTACGTGGTTGGGGAACTTTCGCGTTGGGCCGGATGGCGTAGAGCAACCGGTGGTGTTTGGCGTGATCAAGGGGTTTGAGTATCTTGTTCCGACGATGCTGCTGATGCTAGGCAACCAGGTGATGTATCAGAAGTTCTTTTCGGCGAAGACGGAGAAGGATGCGAAATTATCTGTCGCCGGGTGGATTGTGGGAACGCTGGTGCTGGAGACGCTGATTGTAGCGATTGCCGTCTTTGGGCGGGCGCTGTATCCGACGGGCGAGGTGGCGGCGCATCCGCGGGAGATTATTCCTTACACGGCGCGGCATGGGCTGCCGGCGGTGCTGGGCGCGCTGCTGCTGGGCGCGGTATTTGCGAAGGTGATTTCTACGGCTTCGAACTATTTGTTTTCTCCGGCGACCAACCTTATTAATGATGTGTTTGTGCGGTATGTGGCGCCCGGAGCGACTGATAAGAAAGTGTTGATTATCTCGCGGCTGGCGGTGGTGTTGCTGGGATGCTGGGCGCTGTACCAGGCCGTGTATGCGGAGAGTATTTTGCAGAAGATGCTCTGGGCGTACACGATTTATTCGGCGGCGCTGACGCCGGTGGTGCTGGCTGCGTTTTATTCGCGGCGGGTTACGGCATGGGGCGCGGTGGCGGCGATTGCAGGCGGGACTGTTGTGACACTGGCCTGGGATGTGCCGGCGGTGAAGGCGCTGTTTCCGGCGGTGATTGCGGAGCGGGATGCGATTTTTCCAGCGCTGATTGTGGCGGTTGTGTTGATGGTGCTTGTCAGTGTTGTGACTCCGAAGCCTTCTGAAAAACAACTGGCTCAGTTGGCAGATTGAATGCAAAAGCATACCTCAGGGCCTAAAGGCCCATAATCTTTGGCCTGCGATCATTGTCAGGGCTAAAGCCCTGACCTACCTTTCATTGGTTGGTAAATTTCCGGGGATAAATCCCCGGCTTACCTGTCCCATCAGCCTCTGTTATGGGCTACACTCTCACGCGTATGCCGGTTGCCCATTTGACCCTCGAGATTCGGATTGAGCACGCACGGTCTTTGAAGGACCGTCGGCAGGTGGTGCGATCACTCAAGGATCAGCTTCGGCAGGGGTTCAATGCTTCCGTGGCAGAGATGGATGAGGATACGACGTGGCAGTCGGCGACAATTGGCGTTGCCGCCATCTCGCGGTCGCGGGATTATCTGCATGGGATGGTTGAGGAGATTGAGCGAGCTGCGCGACGGATTCTGAATGAGCATGGGGCGGAGCTGGTGGACTCGTTTTGGGATTACTTGGAGAGTTAGCTTATAAGCCTATTTTATTCTGATGTTTATGATTGATTTTGAGTATTTACTGATTGGTAATGGTAGCCATAAAAACGTATAGGGATTTTGGGAAATCGCGAATTCAAAACTTTTTTTGCATTTTCTGAATGAGCTGGCGGTGTGAGCTTGAGCGCCCACAGAAATACAGATTCTGTGGCTATAGAGGGGGGAGGGGGGTGCCTCTTTCGCCCGAAAATGCTACGGCCCGATTCCTTGGGAATCGGGCCGTTCTGTTTGCTCAGTTTGAGTGTGGCATAAATGAGGGTAATTCCCCGCAAAGTTTCTTCCACATTGGGAGATTTATTTTGCGGGGAGTTAACGGAAGTGCTATCCCAGATCCCCAAATGCGAGGGACCTCCATCCCCGAAGCACAAATCGCTTCGTGGGGGCCCCGGACCTGGGCACCCATGCCTTGTGAATGGGAAAAGGAAAGCGGCGTGGATCTTTCCGGTCCACGCCGTTGTGTTGCGTTGGGTTTAGAACTCGAAGCGAGCTGCAACCTGCACGGTACGACCACCGGCGAAGTAGCCACTGTTCGTGCTATCAACAAGGCCGAAGGTGGCCGAACTGAGATCCATGTTCGGGTCACCAAGGTTGGTGTGGTTGAGAATGTTGGTGAACGTGCCTTCGAGCTTAAAGTGCATCTGTTCGGTAATGGCGAAAGCCTTGCTCATGCCAGCCGAGAGGTTGACAAGACCAGGGCCTTCGATGGAACCGTTGCGGGCGTTGCCAAAGCGGCCAATTGGCAGCGGATGCTCCGAGCCGGGCCCATAGGCGACGTGCTGGGAGCCGTCCGCGTTGAAACCGGCGCCGGTGTAGCAGCCATTGCCTGGCGTCCAGGAGGGATCGCCGGGGCAGGTGAAGGCGGTGGGGTTGGCCCACTGGGTGCGGCTCTTCGCGCCGGTTTTCCAACTGGCGCCAGAGACGTGATCGGCGTACTGCGTGTGACGGCCTGGGTCCCAACCAGCCAGCGAAGAAGTAAGGCCCGAACCCGTCCCGGAGGGGTCGCCCTGGCCGGAGGGGAAGTAAGGCATCAGGTAGTCGCCGGTCTGGAGGGTGAAGATGCCGGTGAGCCGCCAGCCGCCGATGAAAGTATCTGCAAGGCGGGGCATGGAGCCACCGAAGGCCTTGCCACGACCGATAGGCAGGTCGTAGAGGCCGGTGGTGTTCCAGAGCAGGCGACGGGTGCCGTAGACATCGCCGAAGTCAGCCTCGCGGTCGAGCACAGAAGTAGCGCGCGCACCGCCGCTTTCCCCGGCAAAGCCGCCGTTGTCCGGGCCCTGGTTATCAGCCAGGTTTTTGGCCCAGGTAAAGGTGGATTCGTACTGCAGGCCGTGCTGGAGCCGGTGGCTGGCGTTGATCTGCAGCGAGTGATAGCTGTCATTGGCGCCGGTGGCGCGAGAGTAGATGCGGCCCCAGTTGGGGAAGAGGCGCGCGCTGAAGGGCTGGTTGTAGGCCGCAACAGTGCTCGAGAAGGGCAGCGTGTTTTCATCCGGAGCCCAGACGAGCTGGTGCGACTCGGAGCCGATGTAGGAGACGCGCGCAGCGTATCCACGGCCGAGGTCGCGGTCCACGCTCAGAGACCACTGGTAGGTGTAGGGGTCCTTCCAGTTAATGCTGTTGGCGGTGCCGAAGTAGTCGGTGCCATAGGCGGGTGCGCCGCCGGCGCCAGAACCGGCATAAACCTGCGGCCACTGGTAACCCGGCGCGCAGCTCGTGGCGGAGGAGCAGTTGAGCGTGTTGGCGTATGCCTGCGTGGCGGCCTGGAGGGTGCCGGTCAGCGAGTAGAAGTTGGAGCCGAGCAGGTTGATGTTGTACATGCCGAAGCCGCCGCGGATGGCCGTCTTGTCATTGCCGAAGGGACGGTAGGCGAAGCCGAAGCGAGGCAGGAAGCGCAGATGCGGGTACTTCTTGAGGCCAATGGGGAAACCAGCCTGGTCGTTGTTTTCCACCGGCATACACGGCGCGCCGTTGACCGTGGCGTTGTTGGTGTTGTTTACGCCATCGGGATCGCAGGCATTGGCCGAGGCCAGGAAGTTCTGGGCCAGCAGGCTCTGGTAGCCCTTCATATAGATGGAGCGGCCCTGGGGTCCGACGGTGGGATCGAAGTTACCGATGTCGCCGCCCTTGTCATAGTAGCCGGGGTGCAGCTCGTAACGGACGCCGAAGGAGAGCGTGAGCTTGTCGCTGACGCGCCAGTCGTTCTGGGCGAAGAAGTCATAGTGCACGGAGTAGCCGTCGTTGTCCTGGCTGACGACGTCGTACTCGGTGCCGTTGGGGATGCCGAGGAGGAAGTCTGCGAAATCGAGGCCGGTGAAGCAGCCGCTGCTGCCGCCCGCGCCGCTGCCGCCGCACTCGTTGAAGGCGTAGGTGCCGTAGTTGTCCGCGCCGAAGAAGCCGAGGGCGCTGCGCGCTTCAATGGTCTGGATGGCGCCACCGAACTTCATGGTGTGGCGGCCCTTGGTCCAAATGAGCGTGTCCTGGTAGACGTTGGTGAGCGAGTTGCCGAGGCTGGTGAGGCGATCGACGTTCAGGCTCTGGAGGTTGGCGAAGTCCATTTCCGGAACGCCGTTGAAGAAGAGGTTCTGAAGCCCCTGGAAGCCCTGCGACTGTGTCCAGGCCGTGCCGTTGAACGGGTTGCTGCTGCCGTTCCAGACGCGGGTAAAGCCGTAGCCGCCTTCGTTAATCAGGTTGGGCGTGATAGTCCAGTTGGTATCAACGCGGAGCACCTTGTTAGTGTTGACCTGGGTTGAGGAGGGAACGAGCAGCTTTTCCGCGGAGTTGATGGGGAAGCTCTTCCAGGTAAATTTACCCCAGAGAAGGAACTTCTGGTTGGAACCGAAGTACTTGTCGCCGCGCACATCGAACTGGTTCGAGTGCTTGCTGGCATCGACGTTCTCTGTCCAGTTGGCGAGTTCGCCGTCCTTGTAGGTGTCAGGGTTGCCAATGTTGGGCGTGGGATAGAACTGCTTGAGGGTGCTGGTCGCGATCTTGCTGATCATGCCGGACGGAACCTGCGTACCCCAGGATTGCGAAGGATTGAAGGGATTGCGGAGATTGACGGGATGGCCCTGCTGGTCGGTGTAGCCGGAGAAATCGCCCTGCACCATTCCCGGGGTGGGCACGACCTCTGACAGTACGGACTGCGAGGGGAAACGCCAGCCTTCGTAATCGACGAAGAAGAAGCTCTTGTTGCGGCCGTTGTAGTGAGGCAGCATGACCGGGCCGCCGAACGAACCGCCGAAGGTGGTGCCGTGATAAGACGGCTGCGTGTAGGGCGTGGCGCTGTAGGCGTGGGCGTTCCAGTTGTTGTCCTGATAGTAGGTGAAGGCCGAACCGTGGAAGTGGTTCGTGCCACCCTTGGTGGTGACAACGACCTGGCCGGGGTCACCGTATTCGGCGTTGGCGAGGACGCCGTCGGCGCGGATTTCACTGATGGCTTCAGAGGACGGGAAGGCGTCGTTGATCCACGTGCCGCCGCCGGCGCTCTTGACGGTGATGCCGTCGATGGTCACGTCCGTCTCAAAAGGCAGAGCACCCTGGAGGGAAATGCCGGACTGGTCGGCCTGCATGCCAGGCAGGACACCGAGAATGGCGGCAGCGGAAGTGCCGCCGCTGCTGGCACGGGTGTTGACAGGCAGGCTGTTGGCTTCATCCTGCGAGAAGCTGCCGCTGATGGTGGGCGTTTCCGTCTGGATAGCGGAGACGTTGTCGCCGGAGACTTCAACTTGCTGCTGAACGGCGCCTACAACGAGCTTGGCGTCTACGCGGAGCTGCTGGCGGACGACGAGGACGAGGTCCTTGGTCTGGAACTTCTCGAAACCGGCGGCTTCGACGGTGAGCGTGTAGTGCGCCGCTACGGCGTCCAGGAAAGCATAATCGCCGGTGCTGTTCGACGTGGTGGTACGGCTGACCCCCGCATCCAGGTTGAGAAGGGTGACAGTGGCTCCGGGAATGAGAGCGCCCCTGGAGTCCTTGACGGAGCCGACGATGGAGCCCTGGGTGGCCTGGGACCAGGCGGTTGGGCTTGCGCATACTAAAGCAAGCAGCAGGCTCAAACACGCCGAGAGACGCGTCCAAACCCCAAGCGAAGATGCTTGTCGTTCTGACATAAAGACTGCCTCCTAAAAAGTTGTTGCCAATGAAAGCTTTGAGAACCCGGTTGGACCTGGAACTCAATACACTCCCGCCTGGGCTGGATGGCAGCTCAATGCAAGGTGTGAATTCTACGCAATAAGACAGCTACAGCCTAGCCCGTTCGCGTTACAAGATAGTGAACTGACAGAGTTTGGCGAGAACTTAATAGTTCGGCTCTTGAGGATTTCCTGTGTAAAAAGGGGTTCGCGCAGAGCGGGTTGATTCCGCTCTACGCTACTTGTTTATAGGTTGGATGACAGGGAAAGGCTTGAGGCAGGGATGCTGCCCCAGGTCTCCCGATACGAGAGCCCGGATGTGGGAAACCTGGGGCAGCCGGTTTGTGGTGGGTTACTGGCTGAAGGCTACGCCGCTGAAGGAGGCTGCGCCAACGGCGGGGGAGATGGCGGTCTGCGTGAGGTTACCGAAATCGTCGATGGAGAAGACGCCGACATGGGCTCCGTCGGTGGCGGTGAAGATTACGGCCAGCCATTTCTTGTCGGGCGAGACGGTGATGTCGGTTGGCGTGCCGGGCAGAGGCACGGATTTATAGAAGACGCCGCCCTTGTCGTCACTGAAGAAGATGGAGATGGCCTGGCCGGGAGAGTTGCCCGTGTACCAGAGGCTGCGCGGGCCTTTGACGATCCAGCAGGGGGCGTTGGTGGGGAAGGATGGCGTGGGACCGGCTACGGGGAAGAGATCCTGGCTGGAGTTAACGAGGGCGAAGCTGTCAGGGCTGTGCGCGGGGTTGAAGCCGAGCAGGTCTCCCCAGAATGCGGCTCCGAGCGGGGTGTTGTTGGCGTCCTCGGGGAGCGGGATGGAGGTGCTGGTTCCTTCGAGCGCCCCGCCTTCATGCGTGAGCGGAAGGCGCAGGACCATTCCCGAGGTCATGGTGAGGGCGGCCCAGGTTTCGCCGACGGCGATTTGTGCGGCGGAGTTATCGGGAAGGCTGACTACGCTGCCATCCGGATAGCCATAGGGCCAGGTGTAGCTTTCTGCGCAGGTGGCGCCGGCGACGAAGAGGTGATCATTCTTGAGGGCGACGGAGTCAGGAGATTTGCAGCCGGAGACGAGGCGGATGGTTTGCCCGAGGGTGATGAAGTCGCCGCGCCGCACCAGCTGACTGACGGAGTTGGAGCCAAAGTTGGCAACGGCGCCGAGGTCGTCCTGGAATTGCAGGATTCCGGCATTGCCGGCTGCGCCACCTTTGCCGCCGGTGGGCAGTGTGGAGGCGAGTGGGAGGGATGGGGTTTTGCCGGAGTCGAGTTTGAAGACGAGAACGGCATTGCTGGTGGCGTTGTTGGTGCTGGTCAGTACGTAGGTGGTGCGGCCCGGATTGATGTGGTCCGGATTGGTAAGGCCGGGCTCATGGGCGAGGGCGAGCGAGCTGGCAGCGAAAACGATGCCGCAGGGGACCAGCGAAAGCTTCTTGAGCTTGCGAGAAAACATCGGAATCTCCTGTGAGTTGGAGTTTAGGTTGAGGTCCGCTTACGCGCCGGCGATGCGGCCAGCAAAGCGGAACATTTTGTACCTGGGATTTCGCTGGGGAGGGGAGAAAAGTTACGATGGAACACGGCAAAAGCGGGAAGAAAAATCTCTGAAAAATTTCGAGAGGGCTGCGTAACTTTTTGCCGGGCTGAAGCGAATCTGCCAATGCGGGAGTATAGGCGTCCGGTGCAATATAAGCGGACGCACAGGGGACAGATTGAGCGATGGCACCGGTGCGGATACAGATTGCAGGAAGGCAATCCCTTTGATGCACCCGGACGAGGAACTCCATCTCGAGACGCTGATGGCCCGCTACCAGGAGGGCGATTCAGCTGCGGCCGCAGAGCTCATTGAGCAGGCCAGCCCGCGGCTGCATCGATTTTTTGCGGCGCAGTTTGGCAGCCGCTTCGAGGCGGATGACCTGTTGCAGGAGACCTGGTTGCGCATACACAGGGTGCGGCATACCTATCGCGCAAGTGAGCCTGTGCTGCCGTGGCTGTATGCGATTGCCCGGCACATTCGCGTGGACCACTATCGCAAAACCGTGCGGACGGTGGCAGGCGAACAGAGGCTGGAGGCAGACGCAAAGAACGTTGTGACGATGCCAGAAGCCGGGCGCAGCGAAGGGCTGGCGGCATTGCTGACTCCGCTCTCCGAGGGCGAGCGCGATGTGGTGCAGATGTTGAAGGTGGATGGAATGTCCCTGGAGGAGGTGGCGCGGGCAACTTCATCCACCGTTGGCTCGGTGAAACAGAAGGCGCATCGGGCTTACAAGAAGCTGAGGGTAGTGTTGGGAGCACGCCTGGGAGGACGGTCGTGAGAGACGACGAGATTGACGGCATTTTGAGGGATGCGGGCGGCGCTGATTCCGGTCCTGGTTCGGGACCGGGACCGGAAGTGCTGGCGCGCATCACTGCGTCTGTCCAGACGTCTCTGCGACCTGTGCGTCCTCTTCCGCCGGGATGGGTGCTGACGGGCGGACTGGTACTGATTGCCGCGGCGATTGCGATTGCAGGCGCGGCGCGGGTGGGGTTCTCTGGTATCGAGAAGATGAATGCATGGGAGCGCGTGTTTATCTTTGCGGCGCTGTGCGTGTTTGCTGTTCTCTCTGCCAGCGAGTTTGTGCATGCAATGATTCCGGGGCGGCTGCGGCGTGTCTCTTCCGGTGCGCTGCTGGGCGTGGCAACGGCGGTGCTGCTGGGAGTTTTTGCGCTATCGTTCCGCGAGTACCAGACGGACCATTTCTTCTCTGCCGGAATAGCGTGCTTGATTACGGGGCTGGAGCATGCGGTGCCGATTGCGCTGCTCGGCTGGCTTTTGTTGCGGCGTGGATTTGCGGTGAATCCAATTTCTGCGGGAGGCGTGGCGGGCACACTGGCTGGGCTGGGTGGGCTTGCTGTTCTGGAGCTGCAATGCCCTAATTTCCAGGCGGCGCATGTGCTGGTGTGGCACATGGCCGTGGTGCCGCTGAGCGCGGCAGCGGGGGCGCTGGTTGCGTGGGTGGCGCGAGCGGTGCGTAAGTGAAGGCGCAGCAGCATTTCAGACATGTATCTCTTGATTTTTCTTCGGAAAATTTGCGGCCCGGGGTGAGTATGAGGCGTCTTAATGTGCAGAAAGCGGCACATCCGGCGCTGTTTTCTGGTGTTCGGAGAAGGTAAGCGCGGTGTAAGATTCCTTCTCGGAGTGCCGATGGACCCCTCGGGAGGGTCGATATGAACCGTTTGCAAACGGTAGTTGCTCTCAGCGCGGCTTCTCTTGCCGCAGCTTTCTCTCCTGTACTGCTGGCACAAGAACCCTCTTCCAACTCCGATACACAGTCTCCGGATACTTCGATTAATACGCCGATGCTACGGCTGGATGTGCGGCGCGTGCCGGTGGACGTGGTGGTGCTGGATAAGTGGGGCAACCCGGTGAAGGGACTCACCAAGGACGACTTCGTTGTGAAGGAAGACGGCAACGTGCAGCGCGTGACAGGCTTTGATGCAGTGGACGGCTCGAAGGACAGCTATGTGCCGCCGAAGCTCCCTGCCCTGCCTGCGAATACGTTTGTGAACGTGCCGGATACGCCGGAGCGCGGGCCGCTTTACATCCTCTACTACGACATGGTGAACACTTCGCCGGAAGACCAGATGAGTTTTCGCCGCCAGCTCTACAAGTTTCTGGAGCATGCGCCGGAAGGGACAAGGATGTGCCTGTTTGTGAATGCATTCGGACTGCACATGCTGCAGGGATTCACGACAGACCACGAACTGATTCACGCGGCGATGGAGCGCAAAGGGCCGTCAGGATGGGGACCACATGCGCCGAAGGTATTTCTTTACGGTGATGTATACAAAAAGGATGATTCCGGGGCCGCGCTGAGCAACCTGAACTTTATCTCCGAATATATGAGCGGGATTCCGGGGCGGAAAAATCTGATCTGGATGTCGGACAGCTTCCCGATTCCGATTGCTCCTGCGATGAGTTACAACGCTGGCAGAGTAACGGCGAGCTCGGCTCCTGCCGCGTACTCCACCGGGAATGGCGGCGGGCCATACGTGCTGGACCTGGCATATCTGAACCAGGAAATTATGAAGCGCACCTTTGCGGCCATGATGCAGAGCCAGATTGCGCTTTATCCTTTGAGTCTTTCGGGTGTTGACGGAGGACGTGTTGAGGAGCCCAGTGCTGGAGATTCCGTTGCGGACATGAACTGGATGGAGATGATTGCCGATGTAACGGGTGGGCGTGCCTTCGCGGGAGATAACTCTCCGGGCTCGATGCTGGATAAGGCTGTGTCGCACGGGGAGACGTACTACTCGCTCTACTATGCGCCGACGAATGCGAAGTACGCTGGCGAACAGCGCAATATCCAGGTACAGCTGGCGAAACCGCGGCCGGATTTCAAACTGACTTACCGGCACGTGTATTACGCGATGGACGAGAACGATATTGACAAGCAGCATAAGAAGGAACCCATGCAGGCGCGGTTCCTGAAGGCGAAGGCGGAGGATACTCTGTACGCGAATATTGAGCACGGCGCGCCGATGCTGCATGATCTGCTGTTCAGCTCGCACCTGGCTGCTGTGGGCGGCCCGCGGATGGCTACGGCTGCGGAGATGATGACGCTGCAGGATTCGCCGGCGTTCTTTAAAACGCGAAAGGCAAACAAACCGGTGAAGCCGCTGGCTCCGGTGAAGCTGCAGAAGTACCGGATTGATTATGGCGTGTTGGATGCGCAGTTGCGGCAGGCCGTGAATGCAGGCGCTACACCTACGCTCGAGTTTGCTGCGGCGGCTTATAACCTTGACGGCACTCTGTTGAATTCGGTGTTGAACCAGGGGATGCCTTCCGGTAATGGGGCGACGAAGACGGGCGTGATCTTCCGCGCGGAGCAGGAGATTGAGGCGCCGGAGGGGGCAGCGTTTCTCCGTATTGCGGTGCGGGATACGATGACGAATCGGACCGGGACGCTGGAGGTTCCGCTGCCTTTGAAGGCGGTGGAGAGGGAACAGGCGAAGAATTAGGAACGAGGGACGTAAGGACGAAAAAGCAAAACCTCAGGGGCCAAAGCCCAGTGCTTTTGTTTGGCTGTTTGTGGCACGACTAAAGTTGTGTCCTGACACTTCTTGCCTTTGCTGGCTTGATTGGGAGAACGAACCAAAAGCGGGTTCTTCCCTCCGCCTGAAAAACGGCTATGGTCAGGATGACACCCTTCAATTTTTGTGGGAGATAAAGAAAAGCCGCATCGATGCGATGCGGCTTTTCTATTCCCTACTCCCTGTTTATCGGCCTTTCCAGTTGGGCTTGCGCTTTTCGAGGAAGGCCTTTGTGCCTTCGGCCTTATCTTCGGTGCCGCAGAGGCGCCCGAAGCGCTCGGATTCGCGGAGCATGGCCTGGTCGGCACGCCAGTCGAGGAGCTCGTTGACGGCCTGCATGGTGGCCTGAACGGCGAGCGGGGCGTTGCCGGCAATAGTGAGTGCGAGCTGCTCGGCGCGGACCATGAGCTCAGCAGCAGGGACAACTTCTTCGACGAGGCCGATGCGGAGGGCCTCGCGTGCGTCGATGCTTTCTCCGGAGAGCAGCAGCCGGAGTGCGGCGTTTCTGCCGATGATGCCGGGCAGGCGCTGGATGCCGCCGTAGCCGGCAGTGAGGCCGAATTTGACTTCAGGATGGCCGATGCGTGCGTCATCTGCAGCGATGCGAATGGTGGCGGCCAACGCCAGCTCCCAGAAGCCGCCTAGGGCGTAACCACGAATGCAGGCCAGGATCGGCTTGCCAAGCATTTCGAGATGGCGGAAGGTCTCTTGCGCACGGAGAAAGAAGGTGGCTCCTGCGCGCGGCGAGAGGGAGTTGAGGTCAGAAACATCCACGCCGGAGGCGAAGGCACGGTCGCCAGCTCCGGTAAGAAGGATGACGCGCACATCCGGGTCCTCGCGCAATTGGGCGAAAACCGCATCGATTTCCGCGAGGGCTGCTACCCCGAGCGCGTTGTGCACGCAGGGGCGGTCCATGATGACGACGGCAAGCGGTGGACGCTTTTCAATTTGAATGTACTGCGCGGGCATTTTGGGATGAGGGTAACAGATAGAAGCGAAGGGAAGGCTAAGTTTCCGTGAAAGCACGAAGGCAAAGTCAGCAGCTGGAGATAGAAATGGGCGGTAGCCAAGGTTTGGCGCCGCCCTTAATTAACACAAGACCTTGTTAAGAAGGCCATACAGGAGACGGGTAAAGAGTACTGCGGCGACCGAGCAGCGTCTTGGACCCATGGGGTGAGGTTGAGGTCCACCAATGGTTGGAGAGGGTGTGACAGAAACTAAGGGACTTAAGGGACTATGGGAACTAAGGGGCTGGCGGACCAATCTGCGCCAGTATTATCAAGAACATGTTGCGAGTAAAGCTGCTGGAAACAGGGGCGCGGGCGCCGGTGGTGGCGCATCCGGGCGAGGATTTGGGCTATGACGTGTTTGCACTGGAAGGCGCTGTGCTGGCTCCACATGCGACCGTCAGGGTGAGAACGGGGATTGCAGTCGAGGCAAGGCATCCGGAAACGGGCGTGCCACTGGGGCTGCTGGTACGGGACCGCTCGTCGATGGCGGCGAAAGGCCTAGCGACGACCGCGGGCGTGATCGATGCCGGGTATCGCGGAGAAGTTCTGATTTTGACGACGAACCTGGGGTCCGCGCCTGTCGAAGTAAGGGCCGGGGATAAGATTGCGCAGATGATTCCGGTGCCGATTTTGACGGGGAGTGTGCAGGAAGTGGACACGCTGGAGGATTCGGCACGGGATGTGAAGGGGTTTGGGAGCTCGGGGAGATAGGGACGAAGGACGAGAAAGACTTCCTGCCGAATCTGGAACTTTGGGGGCTGAAATTCCACTATGCTTGTGTGTGCAGCCGGAGAATCGGGAACGGGGGTTGCCGGATTTGCGTAGGTAAGACTACGGAAACCTGTGCGGGGATTGCCGCCCTGCGATTGCGGGCGGCTGAGAGCGACAACCATGCAATGGATTGAGGCATTTCGACTGGCGCTGCAATCGCTGTGGGCCAACAAGCTGCGCTCGCTGCTGACGCTGATTGGCGTCATCATCGGCGTTTCGTCGGTGATTACGGTGGTGACGCTGACCAATGGCGCAAAGCAGTTTGTGACCTCCAAGCTGAATACCTACGGCGCGGCGACGATCACCATCAGCAAGATGCCGCAGACCTTCATGACGATCGACGAGTGGCTCGATTTTCAGAAGCGCAAGGACGTGATCTACGACGACTACAGGGCTGTGCTTACCGAGTGCTCCCTGTGCCAGTCCGTGGGCGGGCAGAGGACTTCTACGGGCAAGGTGGTCTACGGCAAACAGAACACCACGGACACGACGATTCGCGGCTGGACGTGGACGATGCCTGCGATTTCGAACCAGAATATTACGATAGGGCGCGGATTTACGCAGGTGGAGGACGACCACGCAACGCACGTGGCGATTGTTGGCGCGGACATTGTGGACAACATGCTGGGGCCCGGCGACCCGATCGGCAAGGAGATTCGCGTAGATGGCGCGCCTTACACGGTGATTGGCGTGGGCGAGGCACAGGGCAAGATGTTCGGCTCCAGCATGGACAACTGGGTGGCGGTTCCGCTGACTGCGTATCTACACCAGTATGGATCGCATGCCTCGATGACGATTTATGTGGATGCGGGCGCGGGCGGCGCGGTGATGGAGAACGTGATGGACCAGCTGCGCACGATCATGCGCACGCGGCGGCATCTGAATCCGGCAGACAAGGACGCGTTCACGATTGATACGAGCGGCACCTTCCAGAATCTGCTTGGCAATATTCTGAACAACTTTGGCGCGGTGGTGGCGGCGATTGCTTCCATTTCGCTGGTTGTCGGCGGCATCGTCATCATGAACATCATGCTGGTGGCCGTAACGGAACGGACACGCGAGATTGGCGTGCGCAAGGCGCTGGGCGCGAAGCGAAATGACATTCTGCGGCAGTTTCTGATTGAGTCGGCGATGCTTTCGTTGATTGGCGGCGTGATTGGGATTATCGGCGGGATTGCAGTGGCCAAGGGGATTACGATGGCGATTGCGTTCCCTTCGTCGGTAGAGCTGTGGTCGGTGATTGTGAGCCTGTTTGTCTCGACAGCGGTGGGATTGTTCTTCGGGATTTATCCGGCGTACAAGGCAGCCCAGCTTGATCCGATTACCGCGCTGAGGGCGGAACTATGAAGATTGCAGATACACAGGAAGCCATCAAGCTGGCGCTGGACACGTTGCAGAAGAACAAGCTGCGCTCCGGATTGACGATTCTCGGAATTCTGATCGGAATCTCGACGGTGATTCTGATTTCGTCGGCAATTAATGGGCTCAATACCAATATCGACAACTTTGTGAAGACGTTGGGCACGAATGCGCTGTGGGTCTTTCACTTTGAGCCGTTCGGGCATCGTCCTACGACAGAGGAACTGAACCGCAAGAAGCTGACGTACGATGACGCGATGGCGATTCGGAAGCTTCCCTATGTGGCCGCTGTTGATCCCGAGCTGACGTATCAGAATTTCCAGACGGGGTTGGGTAATGTCTCGATCAAGGCGGGTACGCACAAAATCTCCAACACGATTCTGAACGGCGTGACCTCGCAGGTGAAGGAAGTGCAGGAAGTGAACCTGACCGGCGGGCGCATGTGGACCGATGCTGAGGAATCGCGCGCGGCGAACGTGGTTGTGCTGGGCCATGACGCGGCAGCGGACCTGTTTCCGGGGACGGACCCCATTGGCAAGGATGTGGATGTGGAAGGCGACATCTTTACCGTGATCGGCGTGCTGGATCTGCAGCCGCAACCGTTTGGCAGCGGGCGCAACACGCAGGACAACTCAGCGTACTTTCCTCTGGAGACCTTCCGCAAGATTCATCCGGAACAGAAGGACTTCTGGCTTGTCGTGAAATATGACGATCCGAAGCACAAGGCCCAGGTGATTGAAGAAGTTCGCGAGCTGTTGCGTGTGCGGCGCGGGTTGCGTGTGCAGCAGGACGACAACTTTGCGATCTTCGGGCCGGATTCGCTGAGCAGGCTTTGGAACTCGCTTACGGGCGGTCTGTTCCTGTTCATGGTCGCCGTCTCCAGCGTAGGCCTGATGGTGGGCGGCGTGGGCGTGATGAACATCATGCTGGTGAGCGTGACGGAGCGAACGCGCGAGATCGGGATTCGCAAGGCGATTGGCGCAACGAAGAGGACGATTCTGCTGCAGTTCACGCTGGAGGCGATTACGCTGTGCGTGGTGGGCGGGCTGCTGGGTATCCTGGCAGGGTCACTGTTTACGCTGATTCTGCACTTTGCTGTGCCGTTCCTGCATGCGGCGCTCTCAGCTACGTGGGTAGTGATTTCCTTCTGTGTGGCTGCCATGATCGGGCTGGTGTTTGGGATTTATCCGGCGTGGAAGGCGGCTTCGCTGGACCCGATTGAGGCTTTGAGATACGAATAAAACTGCGTGGAGAAGATCAAAGGCGCAATCTGCAAATGCAGATTGCGCCTTTTACTTTTCGCTTCTTCCTCTTTTCTGTCTACGGTGGTGTGCTTGCGCGGCGCGCTTGCGGATTGGTGTGCCTTTGGCCTTGGCTTTGCGGATCGGCGGCGGTGGTGGCGGTGGAAAGCCGGCGACTGCGGCCAGGAGATTGTTGGCTCCATAGAAGAGATTGAGGTGCGGGGTTTGCGGGACTGGTGCTTCCTGATTGGGCGCATTGGACCCGGAGATGGCCTGGCTCTGTCTGCCGGGGCCGTCGGTTGCGGCCAGGAAGATAGCAGTGTGATGCGGGTGGTTGATGGCGATGTAGGTCTGGAAGCCTGCGCCGCCGCCGGTCTTTTCGATGATGTGCGACGGACTGTCGGCGGGCAGGAGATGAATCCAGCCGAGACCGATGCCGCTGGGTACGCCGGCATGGTCGAGGCCCTGCTGGCGGATTAGATTGGACGGCTGAAGATAGACCGACTGTGCGGAGGGGTCCTGCGCGAGCGTGGAGTCGCTGAGCAGGTACTGGAGCCAGATGGCCATGTCGCCGGCGGTGGAATAGAGGCCGGAGCTGCCTGCGGTCTGCTCGGTGCTGGTGCATGCGCCACCGTCATGGAAGCCCTGAAGCAGGCGGCTGCATTGCACGGCGTTGGGGAAGTAGGTTGTGTTGCGCATGTGGAGCGGGTTAAGTGTGCGCTCGGCGAGCAGAGCTGCGTATTGCTGGTGCGTGGCGGATGCAAGTGCGTCGCTGAGGAGATCGAAGGCGACGTTGGAGTAGAGGGCTACGGTTCCGGGTGTGGGTTTGAGTTTCTGGTTTGGCAGCCAGCGCCAGCGCGTGGCGCGGTCCGGAAAAGTGAAGTGCGGTGTGCCGCGTGGCGCGGTGCCGAGCTCGCGGGGAAGGCCCGAGGTGTGCGTGGCTAGATCTTCGAGTGTGATGGGCAGGATGCTACGGGACTCGACGCGGCGCGGCACGATGGTGCGTGGGGGTGCATAGCGTTGCAGCGGATCGGTGAGGCGCACGGTTTTGTCTGCGGCCAGCTTGGCGAGAACGTCCGTGGTGAAGATTTTGGTAAGCGAGCAGATGCGGATAACGGAGTCCTGCGTGGGGAGCGTGTGCGAGCCGGGTGCGGTTTCACCATAACCATGGAAGAAGACCTGGTTGTCGCGAACGATGACGAGAACCATGCCCGTGGCGCCGGAGTTTTGGAAGAGCTCTTCGCCAAGCGTGGCTGCGAATTGGAGATCAGACACCTGCGCGTGAGCGGTGGCAAGGGACAAGGCAAGAAAAAAGAGAAGCAGGAATCTGACGCGGTTCATGGGTTTGAAAATCAGGTTACAGGTATCCCACCCTTGCGGCAGAAAAAAAGCCGCAAGGGTGGGGGCACGGAGCTTTTTTCGTCACTCGTCCTTAAGTTCATAGGGAATGGAGAAGCGGCCGATTTGAAGAATGGCGCGGTCGGGGGGCCAGATGTGGAGGCTTTCTACACGAGGGCTGCCGGCCATGCGGTGGGCGGAGGCTTGGCCTATTAACGCACCGGTGGCGGCGAGGTTGAAGTGTACGTTGAGCGCATCATCCGTCTCTGAGCGGACCCAGCCGAAGGCGTATTCGCCGGGCTTGAGGAGGACTCCGCCGATGGTGATGGGGGCTTGCACGACCAAATAGTGCGAATATTTACCCTCTGCCGAGTAGCCCGCGGTGAGCAGAACAACGCCGGCGATGTAGCGGCCCTGGTTGTCCACAATGCCTGTGGCAGTGCGCATCTCGGTTTCAATGTGTTCTTTTTCAACGGGAGCGCGGTCGGGGAGGATGGACGCAAGCTGCGCGGGTGTGGCCTGGTGCCATGCCGCATGGTGCTGCGCTGGCGTGAAGACGCTTGCAAAGAGAGCAGCAAGGAAAAAGATGGTGGCGCGCTTCAAGCGAGTTCCCTCTGTGACTAAAACCCTAATCCTAATCTACGGCTTTGCAGCGCAGCCTACACCCGTCCCGTCACAGGGCAATGTTGAACCTTTCACAACAGATCACGAGTTTTTCTTCCTGAGCGATTCGAGCGGGACGATGCCGCGCTGGATGGCTGCCGTGGCGGCCTGTGTGCGATCGGTGACGCCGAGTTTGCCGAGGAGGCTGTTGATGTGGGTCTTCACGGTCGCTTCGGAGATAGATAGCTCGGTGGCAATCTCCTTGTTGCTTTTGCCGTGGACAATCTGTTCGAGTACGTCGAGCTCGCGCTGGGTGAGTTCTTCTGTGCCCATGCGCTCGGCAAGGCGCTGCGCAACGGCGGCGGGAATGTGCTGTTTGCCGGCGTGGACGGCGTGGATGGTCGAGATGAGATCTTCGCTGGTCATGCCTTTAAGCAGGTAGGCGCGGGCTCCTGCCTGCAGGGCGCGGTAGATGTCTTCGTCGCCGTCGTAGGTAGTGAGGACGATGAAGCGCGCGCCGGGGGTTTCCATGCGGATGCGCTCGATGACTTCGACGCCGGTGAGGCGCGGCAAACGGAGGTCGATGAGCGTGAGGTCGGGCTGGTGCTTGCGAATCTGCGTAATGGCTTCGACGCCGTCGGCGGCTTCGCCTACGACTTCGAGACCGTCTGCCACGTTGAGCAGAGCGACGAGGCCGGCACGAACGACGTGATGGTCTTCGACGACAAGAACGCGGATTGGGTTGGCAGGCATGGGCGCTTCTGCTTCTTCAGACTGTCTCATCATTATGCGCGATTGTGGCACCGGAGGGTGGAGGGGGAAATCCATCTTGTGATGGAGAAGCAGCTTTTAGCCTGGCTGTGGAAGAACGCGCGGTTGAGGTATCCCAACCGCAGGGACCTGGGGCACCCGAGGGTTCATGTCCAGGAAGCACTGCTTTATTTGGTTGGCAGGGTGAGACAGATGGTTGCGCCTTCGCCGGGAGCGCTGGTGAGCGTGATCGTGGCGCCGATGGATTCGGCGCGCTCGCGCATGCCGGTGAGGCCGTAGTGGCCTTGCGGAGACTCTATGCGGGATGTTGGTGCGGAGAAGCCCTGGCCGTCGTCGCGGATTTCGAGAATTAGCTCGGATGGTTCGTAGTTGAGCTGGACCCAGAGGTGGCTGGCGCGGGCATGGTGCGTAGCATTTTGGATGCCCTCTTGCGCGATGCGGAGGATTTCCTGTTCCGTGGCCACGACCAGCGGGCGGTAGGCCCCGTAGATGGCGAATTGCGCGTTGAAGGTGTCGGTTTTAGCTTGCTCGGTGAGGCGGCGGATGCGCACGGGGAGCGTGGTTTCGCTGGAATCCTGCGAGCGAAGTGCCCAGATGGACTGGCGGGCGTCGTCGAGTCCGGCGCGGACGGATTCGCGGGTAACGTCAAGGGTTTTCTGCGCGGCATCCAGGCGATTGCGGCGGAGGAGCTCGGAGAGCACTTCGAGTTGGACGCTTACGCCGACGTAGCCTTGCGCGAGCGTGTCGTGGATTTCACGGGCGATGCGGCTGCGCTCAGCGAGGACAGCGCGGAACTGGCGCTGGGCGCGGCTGAGGCGGTAACGGATGATGAGGACGGCGAGCAGGATGAGGGCGAGGATAAGCGCGGCGTAGAACCACGGGGTCTGGTAGTAGTGGGGGCGCAGCTCAAAAGCAAGCGAGGCGCCGGCGGTGTTCCAAACTCCATCATTATTAGCTGCCTGCACACGGAAGGTGTATTTGCCGGGCGGGATGTTGGTGTAATACGCGGTGCGACGGGCGGCGGCTTCAGTCCATGTTTTGTCGAAGCCTTCGAGCATGTAGCGGTAGCGGACTTTTTGAGGGGCAGTAAAGCTGAGGGCGGCGTAGTCGAACTGGAAGTGGACGTGCTCAGCAGCGATGCGGAGGGGGGAGTTGGAGGCGTTGGTGAAGTTGACGGGCTGGTCGAAGTCGTCGACGGAGAAACGCTCGATAACGACGGGCGGTGGGACGGTGTTGACGGGAAAGTGTGCGGGCGAGAGGGTGAGCAGGCCGCGGGGGGTGGCAATGAAGATGGTTCCGGAGGCGGTGCCAGCGACCTCGGCCCGGATGGCCGACGGGTGGCCTATAACTGCGGTTTCACGGCTGCGGAGGCCGTCGGAGGGGCCGAACTCAACCCAGTTGGGACAGGAGGCGGGTGGATGCGCAGGGTTGAGGGAGCCGATGTCGCAGCGGGCGAGGCCGCCGGAGGTGGTGAGCCAGAGGTGGCCGAGGCCGTCTTCGAGGATGGCGTGAATGGCCGTGGTCTGGACGCCGCCCTTGGCGTCGGGGTGGGCGATGGGGTGGAAGACGCTGCCGTCCCAGAGGTTCCAGCCGTGGTCCTCGGTGCCAATGAAGAGCGTACCGTCGGGGCGGGCGAGAAGTGCTGTAATGACGTTGCTGGAGAGACCGTTGGCAGTGGTATAGGTGGTGATTTTGCCGGCGTGGAGGCGGCTCAAGCCCGCGAGAGTAGCGATCCAGAGATCGCCGTGGGTATCGCGGACGAGGGCTCCTACGAGGTTGGAGCCGAGGCCGTTCGCAGTGGTGTAGATGCGGCTGGTGGTGACTTGGCGGCCTTCTGAATCGAAGCTCCAATGGGCGAGGCCGCGGCGGGTGCCGATCCAGAGCGAGCCATCCTTGTCGACGCGGAGGGAACGGATGAAGTCGTCGGGGAGGCCATCGGCGGAGGTGTAGGCGTCGATGGCTGAGCCTCGGACGCGGTTGAGGCCATCGGGGGTGCCGACCCAGAGATCGCCATTGGGAGCGGCAGCGAGCGAGAGGATGATTTTGCTGAGTAGGCCGAAGTGGAGCGAGTAGACGGACGACTCGCCCGGTTTCGTTCCGGTGAGGCGGATGGCGTTGAGGCTGCCGCCGTTGGTGCCGACCCAGAGTTTGCCGGTTACGTCCTGCGTAATGGCCGTGATGGAGTCGGAGCTGAGGCCTTCGCGGGAATCGACATAGGCAAAGCGCTGGTCGCGGAGGACATGGAGGCCGCTGGTTTCGGTTCCAACCCATAGATTGCCTTCGCGGTCTTCGAGAAGATTCAGCACGGAGGCTATGGCTAGCGGATCGGTCTGGGGGAGGCGGTCAAGCTTCCCGTTGGAGAAGCGGGCGAGGCCGCGATTGGTGCCGATCCAGAGGGCGCCTTTGCTGTCGGCGAACAGGGACTGGATGCGGGTGCCGGGGAGTTGTTTGCCGGCTTCGAAGCGGGTTTGGGTGTGGTTGGCGCGGGTGAGAGTGAGGGTAGTGGCGGAGGCTTCGGCTGCTTCTCCGTTGGGGAGGGTGGCGCGGAGCTTGGTGTCGAGAGCTGTGGCGCTGTTGATTGGATCGACGACGAAGGTTTCATGGCCGTCCGTGATGATTTCTGCGCGGGGTTTCAACGTAAATTCGGCCCCCGGTTCGAGCCTGGCCGGTCCGTTGTCGGTATCGACGATGACTTTGCCTGCGGCATCAAGAGTAAGAGCACGGACGGAATTGGAGGGAAGGTGCTGGGCAGTGGTGAAAATACTAAGCGCGCCACGGTCGAGGCGGGCTAGGCCGTCGCCGGTACCGATCCAGAGTGCGCCGTCAGGGGTGGCAAGCAGGGCGCGGATGTCGTTGCCGGGGAGGGCCGGTTTCGAATTGCGGTCGAAGAGGGCAAACTGCACGCCGTCGAAGCGGACGAGCCCAGCTTCCGTACCTAGCCAGAGGAAGCCGTCCGCGGTTTGTGCAAGAGCCTGGATGGTGTTTTGCGGGAGGCCGTTTTCCATGACCCAGCTCTGGCGGTTGAGATTGGCTAGAGGAGTGGTGGGTTCGAGGGCATGGATAGAAAGGACTGAAACCCAAAGGGAGAGAAAGAGAAACCATGCCGCTTCCCTCTCACGTCCGAACACACGGACACGGGGCACCCGAAGTTCAGTGGTGGTCCTAGGCGGCATGAGGGGAATGATATCGGATAAGTGGCTGATTTCGCGGTAGAATGAGAGATGGCAGGAGGACCGGGCGGTCGCTGCCGGAAGCCGTTCACGCGGTAACCGGGGGAGGAAAGTCCGAACTCCGCAGGGCAGTGTGCCGGATAACGTCCGGGACGCGGGCGTGAAGGCCCGTGGACGGCCAGTGCCACAGAAAACAAACCGCCCCAGCACGACCGGGGTAAGGGTGAAAAGGTGCGGTAAGAGCGCACCGCTCTGACGGTAACGCCAGAGGCAGGGTAAACCCCACACGGAGCAAGACCAAATAGGGAGGAAAGCGCTTCTCGAAGAGCCACGAGGGTGCTCCGCAGCGGCCCGCTGCGGCAAGGCGGCTCGAGCAAGTGCCGAAACCTCCGGGTAGGTCGCTGATGAGTGTCCGCGGTGACGCGGCGCCTAGAGGAATGACCGCCGCGGAGCTCTTTTGAGCTTCGTACAGAATTCGGCTTACAAAGTCCTTTTGCCGAAACATGACAGCCCCGCTCAGGAACAAACCTGAGCGGGGCTGACCATTGTATGGAGCAGATGCGGCCCCTGGCCACCACGCGGCATTTGTGGTGCTTCCGGTGGTCGCAGCCAGGCTTTGTTATTGAAGCAGCTTGATATCTCGTACGATGCCGCTTTCTCTCCTCAAACGTCCAATCATCACCCACGATGGCTTCTAAGCACTTGGCGCCGTAGGCGCAATTGCCTGGACGGCCAGTCCCGCAGTGGTCCGGTACAATGGATGTACTTGGCCAATTGGGGCACAGAGTTGGATTTTTCTAGAATTCCGGAGCAGGTGCACGTGAGAGGTTTGTTTGGCCGCAGGCTGCGGCTTGCGTTGATTGGAACTGGTATCGCCACGGGAAGCATGGCTTTGGCTGTGCCCGCGCTGGCCGCTTCGGATGGACTGTCCACTCAGACCCGGCTGGACGCGCAGACGCGCGTGGTTGCTCGTAATGGAAACAACTTTACTGAGGGCGTTTTCTCCGTCACTGTATCGGGCGCGGATGGGCGCGCCGCCGTGGGCACCGTGATGGTGGAAGACGGCGACAAGGTGATTGGCAGCGCACCATTGAACCAGGAAGGCAAGGCTGAGATTACAGCCGACCTGCCGGCGGGGCAGCATTCGCTGCATGCCGTCTACCAGGGTGATGAAGTACATGCCAGCTCAGTTTCTGCTGTTGCGGAAGCGTCCGGCACATCCAGCGGCACGCCGGATTTCCAGATTTCGCTGAACCCCGCATCGCTCACACTGACGCAGGGCCAGTCGGGCGAAGTGGTAGTTTCGCTGACTCCCGTGGATGCGAGCGCGCTTACGGCTCCGATGTTTGTAACGCTCTCCTGCTCGGGCTTCCCGGACCAGTCCACTTGTACCTTTACACCGGAGAATGTGCAGATTTCGCAGAATGCGACGGCAGCTGTGACGAGCGACATGGTGCTCTCTACGCAGGCGCAGCCTACGCACGGCGCGCTGGCTACCAGGAGCAACGGCATGGCGCTGGCGATCCTGATTCCCGGCGCTGCGGGACTGCTTGGTCTGGCCGCCTTTGCCCGCAAGGGTGGCTGGGCACGGTTGGCGCTCATTGCGCTGGTTGCGCTGGTGGGCTCGCTGGGGATGACGGCCTGCAATCCCCGCTATAACTACTTCAACCATGGGCCTCCGTATAACCTGCCGACTCCGTCGGGCACCTACACGATGAAGGTGACGGCACAGTCGTCGAACGGCGTGACGGCCACTACGCACACGGCAAGCTTTACGCTGACGGTGAACGCTGCGAGTTAAGTTTTCGGTTGGATTGAAATAAGCCGCGCTCAATACGCGGCTTTTTCTTTTGTGAAAGCGCGCCTGTACTGCCTCGACTAGAATTCTCCTGCAATGAATAAAGCGATTTGCTTAGGAGTTTTGTTTGTGGCAGCGATGGCTGCCGGGGCGCAAAGTGCGGAACCGAATGCAACACAGGCGTGGCTGAAGTACAACCCGCCGGCGCAGCGGCCGCGTGTGCCTACTCAGGTAAGAACGCTGGGCTCAGGCGCCGTGGAGCTGAGCGCGAAGAGCGAGCTGGAGCGCGGGCTGCTCGGCATGATGGGCAAGATTGCGCTGGCGCGCATGATGAGTCCGTATGCCATTGTGCTAGGCACGAACACGGAGATGCAGCGGGCCAACACTGCGAATCCCGTGGCGCGGCGCAATGGAGTTGCGATTCGCAACAATGTGAAGATGAGCCCGGAGTATCGGGCGGCCTCTCTGTGGGCTCCAGGTATGCAGGCGTTTGCAATTGAGCACGACAAGAAATCGGATTCGCAGTCGATTTTCATTTCGTCGCCGACAGAACAGGGGCTTGTGTACGGCGCGTTTGCGTTGTTGCGGATGATGGCGCAGGGTGAGGATGTCCCCACGGCAGGCGTTCATGAAACGCCGGCGCTGGCTGTTCGCTGGACGGACGAGTGGGACAACGCAGACGGCTCGATTGAGCGCGGCTTTGCGGGGCGCAGCATCTTTTTCGATGCGGGCCATGTACGCGAAGACCTTGCCCCCGTTGGTGAGTATGCGCGGCTGCTGGCTTCGGTCGGCGTGAATGGATGCAATCTGAACAACGTCAACAATGCCGCCGCGTTTCTGCAGCCGGGGATACTGAAGGGCGTGGCTCGCATTGCTGACACGATGCGGCCCTTTGGCGTGCGCGTGGCGCTGAGCGTGGATATTGCCAGCCCACAGAAGATTGGCGGGCTGAAAACATACGACCCGCTTGATCCGCAGGTGATTGCGTGGTGGCAGGCCAAGACTGATGAGATTTATAAGCTCATTCCGGATTTTGCGGGCTTTACCGTGAAGGCCGACAGCGAGGGGCAGCCTGGTCCGGCGAGCTATGGGCGCACTCCGGCGGATGCAGCGAACCTGCTGGCGAATGCGTTGGCTCCGCATGGCGGTGTAGTGCTGTACCGCGCCTTTGTTTACGACCATCATCTCGACTGGAACAATCCAAAGGCGGACAGGGCGCGAGCAGCGTATGACATCTTTCATCCGCTGGATGGAAAGTTTGCCGCGAATGTGATTGTGCAGACGAAGGAAGGGCCGATTGACTTCCAGGCGCGTGAGCCGGTTTCGCCTTTGTTTGCGGGCATTCCGCAGACTTTACAGGCAATGGAGGTGCAGATTACGCAGGAGTACACGGGGCAGCAGCGGCACCTTGTTTATCTTGCGCCAATGTGGAAAGAGGTTCTCGATTTCGACATGCGTGCAGAGAATCGCGCTACGCCGGTGAAGGAGATTCTTGCGGGCAAGAGCTTTGGGCGGCCGCTGGGCGGAATGGTCGGCGTCTCGGGAATCGGGCAGCAGTGGCTGGGCTCGCCGCTGGCAATGGCGAATCTCTACGCGTTTGGAAGACTTGCGTGGAATCCCGAGCTTGCGCCGGAAAAGATTGCGGAAGAGTGGACAAGACAAACGATCAACAACGACACGGATGTTGTGAGCACGGTGACGAAGATGCTGATGCAATCATGGCCCGCGTATGAGCATTACACCGGGCCACTGGGCATGCAGACGCTGACCGGCGTTGTGGGCACCCATTATGGGCCCGATATTGAAGCCAGCGAGAACAACGGCTGGGGACAGTGGCATCGCGCCGATGCGAAAGGCGTGGGCATGGATCGCAGCGTTGCGACAGGCACGGGTTATGCAGGGCAATATCCGCCGGAGGTGGCGAAGATATACGAAAACGTCGCCACTACGCCCGATGAGTTGCTGACCTTCTTTCATCACGTGCCGTATACGTACCAACTGCATGATGGAAAGGCTGTCATCCAATACATCTACGACAGCCATTACCAGGGTGCTGAGGAAGCGGCGAATCTTGGCCGCGAGTGGGCGACGCTCAAGGGAAAGATTGATGACCGGTTGTTCCACGAGATGGCCGCTCGGCTTGAGTACCAAGCGGGGCACGCAATTGTTTGGCGCGATGCGATTGTGCAGTACTTCTGGAAGCTGAGCGGAATTGCCGATGTGCAGGGGCGTGCAGGGAGCTTTCCCGGCAGGCTTGAGGCGGAAGATGCGAAGCTGAGCGGGTACACCGTTACCGATGTGAAGCCGTGGGAAGATGCATCACGCGGCAAGGCGGTGACGTGCGCCGTTGCGAGCGGTTGCACAGCGGAGTGGACGTACAACGGTGCGGCAGGAGAGTTTAACGTGGCTGTGCAGTACTTTGATTTGCCGCGTGCCGTGGCGCACTTTACGCTTTCGCTGAACGGGCAGCAGCTGGTGAGCTGGGCCGCCGATGCGACGCTGCCGAACTTCCGTCTGCATGGCGACAACTCGACGCGCTTTACTTATCGCGGCGCGGGTGGGCATGGCGTGGCGCTGAAGCCGGGCGATGTGCTGCGCGTGGAAGGCGTGCCGGCAGATGCGCCACCGGATGCAACAATCTCGTCCTTCCTGACTCCTAACAAGAGCGACCCGGCGGCGCTGGATTATATTGAGCTGACGCCCGCGCAGTAGCGTTATTCTGAAAGTTCACGACCTCCATTCCAGCTTTTGCAGGAGAGCCATGCCCTTTACTCGCCGCCGTTTTCTCTCCACAGGCCTTACGGCATCTGCCGGAGCCGCACTAGTTTCCACCTCGGTTGCCGCGCATGCAGGGTCTGCGCAGTCGCAGTCGTTTCCTGCAATTGAGAGCCTGCCAAAGCTGTCCGGGCAGTCGCGGCCGTTTACCAATGCGGAACGGCTGGCGCGTATTGAACATGCGAAAGAGCTGATGGCCGCGAACAAGATCGATGCCATTCTGCTGGCGGGTGGTGCCTCTGGTGTTTACTTTGCGAATCTGCGGCTGGGTGGCGGCGAGCGGCTGTGGGCATTGGTGATTCCGGCGAAGGGCAAGCCGTTCATTGTGACACCCGCTTTTGAAGAAGGCCGCGCAAGGGAGCTTCTGGAAGCAGGACCATTTGGCAGACAGGCTGATGTGCTCACATGGCAGGAGGACGAAAGCCCGTTTGCGCTAGTAGGCAAAGGGCTGCGCGACCGCGGCATTGCATCGGGCACGCTGGGCATCGACGAAAACACCAAGTTTGTTTTTGCGGATTCCATTCGCTCGGCAAACCCGCATCTGACGCTGGTTTCCGCTTCTCCCATTACTGCCGGATGCCGCATGATTAAGGACGCGCATGAGCTTGAGTGCATGCAGTTGGCGAACAAGGCCACGCTGATGGTCTATCGCGCAGTGGCGCAGTCGGTGCATCCGGGGATGACGAACTCCGATGTGGAGCGCATGGTTTCGCTGGCGTATCGCAAGGTGGGCTTTCCGGGGGATGCTTCGTTGAATATCGATGAGTATACGGCGCTGCCGCATGGCTCACGCCAGCCGCAGACGTTGCGCGAGGGCTCGATCCTGATGCTTGACGATGGCTGCCTGGTCGAGGGCTACCAGTCTGACATTACGCGCACGTTTGTGCTGGGCAAGCCGACAGATAAGCAGAAGAAGGTCTTCGATCTCGTAAAGGCTGCGCAGACGGCGGCTCTCCAAACAGCGCGGCCCGGCGTGTTACTGGCGGATGTGGATGCGGCAGCGCGCAAGGTGATTGTGGATGGCGGCTACGGACCGGGCTTCACTTACTTTACGCATCGCGTGGGCCATGGCATTGGCCTTGAAGGGCACGAGTGGCCGTACTTTGTGAAAAACAACATGTTCGGCTGGGAGCTTGCGCCGAAGCTCAAGGCCAATATGACGCTGAGCGATGAGCCGGGCGTGTATATCAAGGGCGAGTTCGGCGTGCGGCTGGAAGATGACATGCACATAACCGAAAACGGCGCGGAGCTGTTCACACCGCAAAGCCCATCGCTGGATGATCCGTTTGGCGGGATGCCTTACTAGGCAAAATTACTGCGCTGCGGCAAGACGCATTCGATAGTGCAGCCGCAAAAACTCTTTGCCGAAGAACCATAAGATGTGATCGGCGCGCGCGATGTTTACAGTATCGGGATAGACCGTGATTCTTTCCGTCATGGAAGGAACGTAGCGCGCCCATATGGTTCCGTTTTTTCCATGCACTACGAAATAGAAGCCCGGATCGCCGAAGCCGCTTCCTGCCGATGTGACAGAGAAGGAGCCGTCAGCGTGCGATTCGGGCTTCATCAGCACGATGGCGTTTCCGTTCGGCAGTGGAAAAACAACCTTCACGCAAGGTGCAGGATAACCCGGAGCGCTGCAGACGGAGTAGCTCCCTGCATAGAGCACGTTGCGGGTCGCATGCAACGCACGCACCCAGGCCGTTTGCGCCAGTTGACCAGATCGCGCATCCCACATCTGCAAGACGGCACTGCTCATTCCCCGGCTGCTGTCGAGCGCAGACAACGGGATGTTGAGCTGCTGTAGTCTTCGGCTGAAGAGAACGGCAAGAGCGGTTCCGAATGGCTTGAAAAGTCCATGCCATTCCGCCCATGAATCGAGCTCGTACTCGGAAGTTCTTTCATAGAAATCGCGCACTGCTTGCGCAACAATGCGAGGGTTGCACCGCTCTCCGGCAAGTGCATCGAAATTTTGAAGCAGTCCGCGCGTGCCGTTTTCGACCAGTGTGAGCGCGCGCGCCTGCGCAAATTCCGTAAAGAAGCCCTTACCGATGATTCGAGTACTTCCTACGGGGCCATCGAGCCACAGATACTCTGCGAGACACAGTTTTCGCCCTGTTAAGCGGACCCATTGCTGAGTAACCCAATCGCTTAAGTAGCCCTTCTCTTCGCTGAGCCAGATCACGAGGGTATTATCCCACGCGCTCATGCCCGGAAGAAAATCACGCTTCCGCGTTCTTCACCATCTTCACAATCGGGAGCGCATCGCCGTTATGCAGAGGCACGGCGATGCGCTCAACCTCTTTGTAGCCTTTGAGCGTGTAGAGCGGCACACCGGTGAGCGTGGAGCCCATCTCAAAGCTGCGGAAACCCGCTTCTCGCGCGGCGTTTTCTACCGTGGCGAGAATCAGTGACCCCAGGCCGCGGCGAGCGAAATCCGGATGCACAAAGATGGCGCGCACTTTCGCAGCATCAGTAGCGGGGTTGAGCAGTTCAGGCTTGCGGCCGGGGCCACGGTCGGCTCCGAAAAGAGTTTTGCGCTTCGACCATCCGCCGCAGGCTGCGATTCGATTTTCTTCGGAAGACTCGGCAACGAAGTATGTCTGGTCTGCGATGAGCTGCGTGTCGAGGCCAAGCACGGTGCCGAGTGCTCCTTCCATCTGCGAAGGCGTGTAGTCGTTGGCCTGCAGGCCACGCACAGAGGCTTCAATCAACGCGTGCAATGCGGGAATGTCGGCTTCTGTTGCGAGACGGAGATGGAAAGCTTGCTCAAGGGGCATGACTAGGCGCGTTCGACTTCAACCAGTGTGGAATAGAATGTTGCCGCTGCGCCGAGGTCGGTTAAACGTTCGCTGGTAAGGGCGTTGATGTTGACGCCATCGAGGCTTAGCTTGGCCCAGTCGAGGCTGGCTGCGACTACTCCGGCAGGCAGGCTGTTGTTGAGAAGCGCCGTCAGCTCGATGGAGCCTCGGTCGTTGAAGATGCGGACCTTGTCGCCGTTGGCGATGCCGCGAGAGCTCGCATCCTGCGGGTGGATTTCCAGCTTCTGCGTTGTCTTCACCTGCATTTTGCGATGGCCTTCGAGGTTGGCAAAGGTCGAGTTCATGTAGTTGTCGGCCTTGCGCGGCAGGAATTCCAGCGGATAGCGTTTTGCGCCTTCGCTCCAGCGGGATTCGACGGGAGGAATGAAAGCGGGAAGCGGATCTTCGCCCTGTGTCGCCAACACTTCCGAGTAGAACTCGATTTTGCCTGACGGCGTGGGTACTGCGCCCTCGGTGAAGGGCAGGAAGCCGTCACGATGCAGCGTGACAGGGATGTGGCCCTGTTCGCGCAGAGCGTCGAGCGTGACGTGCTCCATGTACGGCGCGGTGGAATGGCCGTCTGCTCCAATCGAAAGCGCCTGCGCGAGCATCTCTTCGGGCGTGTCGCGGAAGCACTCTTCCGTGAAGCCCATGCGCTGCGCCAGTTGCGAGAAGAGCCATACGTTGTTGCGCGCTTCGCCAAGCGGCTCAATGGCCTGCTGCGAAAGCTGCACGAAGTAGTGACCGTATGCGCCCTGCACATCCGTGTGTTCGAGGAACGTTGTCGCGGGCAGGATGTAGTCGGCGTAGTCCGTGGTGTCAGTAAAGAACTGCTCGTGGACCACGGTGAACAGATCCTCACGGGCCATGCCGCGCACCACGGCATTATGGTTCGGCGCAACAGCGCCTGGGTTCGAGTTGTAGACAAAGAGCGCGTGTACGGCGGGGCCGTTGGATGCGTCGCCGTTCTGGCCAAGCTCCGTGAGTGCGTGGCCCAGCGATGACATATTCACAACGCGGGCAAGGCGGCCGATGGGCGAGGCCTTCGCAAGATCGGGGCGTTCGAGCGCTTTCTTGTTCCACGTGTACGCGCCGGAGGTGGAAAGCCATCCGCCGCCGCCGCGATGCTTCCATGCACCGATGAGCGCGGGCAGCATGGAGATGGCGCGCACGGCGGTTCCGCCGTTCTCCACACGCTGTACGCCATAGTTCACACGTAGAGCTGCAGGCGCGATGGTCGCGTATTCGCGGGCGAGCTGCTCGACTTCCGCAGCCGTCATGCCAGTCCATGCGGCAACGCGCTCGGGAGTGTAGTCGCGCACACGTTCGGCGAGCTGCGCGAAGCCATGCGTCATCCGGTCAATATATTCGCGGTCTTCCAGGCCTTCGCGCAGGATGACGTGCATCATGCCCAAAGCAAGCGCTGAATCCGTGCCGGGACGGATGGCAATGTGCCAGTCGGCGAGCGCGGCGGTGCGCGTTTTGTACGGGTCAATGACGGTGAGACGTGCGCCGTTGCGCCGTGCCTGCTCAATGAACGGCCAGAGGTGCACGTTGTTGCCGTGGATGTTGCCGCCCCAGGCGAGGATCAGCTTGGCGTGCGCGAAATCTTCCGGCGGCGTGCCGAGCTTGTGGCCATAGACAAGGTTCCACGCGACTCCGCCGGCCTGTGAGCAGATGGTGCGGTCAAGCTGACTGGCTCCGAGGCGGTGGAAGAAGCGGCGATCCATGGAGCCGAAGCCGAGCACGCCGATGGTTCCGGCGTAGCTGTATGGAAGGATCGATTCGGAGCCGTACTCGTCGGCAACTTTCTGGAGGCGCGCCGCGATGGCGTCGAGCGCTTCGTCCCAGCTGATGCACTCAAAGGCTTCCTGCTCGTGGCCACGCTGCAGCAGGCCTTTGGGCACGCCAGGCTTGCGACGCATGGGATAAAGCAGGCGCTGCGGCGAGTAGACGCGGTCGAGATATTTCGCCACCTTGCCGCATAAGAATCCCTGGGTCACGGGATGCGCGGGGTCGCCTTGCACTTTCACGGCGCGGCCTTCGGAGTTCACCGTGACGAGAACGCCGCAGGAGTCCGGGCAGTCGTGCGAGCAGACAGCATGCACGATGCGGAAAGGTGAAGTTTCTGCGGCTGCGGCCATATCTTTCATTGTAAGCTCAGGTCAGATTCCACGCTGGAGGTCCGTATGAAGCGAGTTCTTACTCTTGCCGCCGTTCTTCTTGTTGCCTGTATAGCCCGTGCGCAGTCGGCCAGTGCCGGGCCGGACGAAACGGCCCTTCGCACAGCAATTGCGGCGCAGGTGGAGGCATGGAACCACGCGGATGTGGACACGTTCATGCAAACCTATGAGGACTCTCCGGAGACGACCTTCATCGGCATGAGTGTGCGCAAGGGATACAGGCCGATTCTTGAGCGCTACAAGGCGGCATACAGCAATGCCGACCAGATGGGCAAGCTGACCTTCAGCGATCTCGACGTGCGTCTGCTGCCGAGCGCTTGCGGCAAATCGGAACTGGCGCTGGTGACCGGCAAGTTTCATCTCGACCGCACAACCAAGGGTGCAGCTACAAAAGACGACGGCATCTTTTCCCTCGTGTGGCGCAAAGGGCCGAAGGGCTGGAAGATTATCCTGGACCATACAAGCTGAAGCGCTCCTTTAACGCAGCAGCATCTCCATGAAAATATCCGCACGGGCATAGGGCGAAACGGGAATGCGCTCCTGCGGAAGATGCCGGAAACCCAGTGACTCGTAAAGATGAATGGCTGGCGTAAGCTTGCTGCTCGATTCCAGATAGAGCCTGCGCGCGTGAATGGCGCGACCGAGGTCAATCGCAGCCCGCAGCAGCTTGCGCCCAATGCCCGCGCCCTGCCATGCGAACGTAACACCCATCTTTGCCACTTCATACTCGTCGTCGCTCATGCGGATAAGCGCGCAACAGCCGACGCGTTCTTCGCCCGCAACCGCGAAGAGGATGCGGCCTCCTTTGTCGAGGATGTATTTGCGCGGATCCGCGAGCATCTGCACATCCTTCTCTTCAAGACGGAAGAAGCGCGTAATCCATTCTTCATTGAGCTGGCGGAAGGCTGCTTCATCGCCGGGCTGAAACTCGCGAATAACAACAGTGGTTTGCAATGACTGCGGCTCATGCTGCGTGGCGGGCATGGGATTCCTCCGTGGAATTGCTGCGCTCATCGCGCACCAGGTACATGGTTGCGTCGGCCTCGGCCAGCAGCGTTTGCGCGGCATCTTCTGTTCGGATTTCGGCGCGTAGTCCAAAGAACCGGCGCTGCTGTTTGACAACCCACGCGCACACGGCGATATCCGTGCCGATGGCGATGGGCTTGTGAAAACGCGTTTCCACGCGGGCGGTTACAGCGGGCAGGCCTTGAAAATACAGCGCCCAGCCAAAGGCTTCATCCATGAGCGCGAAGGTGACGCCGCCGTGGAGGATGCCGTTCCATCCGCCGTGTTCGGGCCGCGCGGTGTATCGCGCAATGCTGCCCTGCTCACCATGTGGAGCGAATGGCACGCGCAGACCGAGCGCGTTTTCCGGGCCGCATACATAACATTTCGAGTTTTTCTCTGCGGGTAACTTCATTCTTCTTCCCTGAATTCGACCCTAACGCCGGGCCAACTGATATGTCCAATATCTGAATGCTATAGATTAGGATGATTTCCATATGAATCGTGAGATTGAGATTCGCCACCTGCGCTATTTTCTTGCCGTTGCAGAGACGCTGCATTTTGGCCGCGCCGCGGAGCAGCTTGGAATGGCACAGCCGCCGCTGAGCCAGCAGATTCGCAGCCTGGAAAAGATTCTTGGCTATCCGCTTTTTGACCGCACCACGCGCGGCGTCCGGCTGACGCGCGTGGGCGAGTATTTTCTGGAACGTGCGCGCAGCACCGTGGCCAAGCTGGGTGACGATGTGGAGATGGCGCGGCGGCTGGGCGAAGGCCGTTCCGGCGTGCTGACCGTGGGTTTCAGCGGATCGGTGATGTTTACTCCGCTGCCCAAGGCGATTCGCCGATTTCGCCGTATCTATCCGGGCGTAGAGCTGCGGCTACGCGAACTGGTGACAGCCGAGCAGCTTGCGACGCTGCGGGACGGAACGCTGGACATAGGTCTGCTGCGCGACGGCGAGCAGCGCGAAGAGCTCACACTGGAGCCACTCATGAGCGAGCGTTACATTGCCGTGCTCCCCACCCGGCATACGCTTGCGAGCAAAGCAGCAATTCGCGCCGGGGATTTGCTCGGCGAGCCATTCGTGCTGTTTGCGCGGCATATGGGCATGCTTGCCTTTGACCGCACCATGGCCTGCTGCGAGGCAGAGGGCTTTCGGCCGGAGATTGTGCAGGAAGCACCGCAGTGGTCTACGGCTGTGCGGCTGGTAGCGGCTGGACTTGGCGTTTCACTGGCTCCGGCCTGCGTGGCCAACCTTACTGTTCCCGGCATTGTGTACAAGAAGGTCCGCTCCGAACACCGCACCACGGTGGACATTGGCATGAAGCGCGAAAACAAAAATCCGGCCACGCAAGCATTTCTTGAGATCGTTCGCTGGCAGCTTGCGCATAAATCCGGCAGGGCAGAACAGGTAGCGTGATTCCTGTACACTGTACGCACGATGGACTGCCTCTTCTGCAAAATTGTTGCCGGTGAGATTCCTTCCTCGCCCGTTTACCTGGACGAAAAGTGCTATGCCTTTCCGGATATCCATCCGCAGGCGCCGGTGCATATTCTCATTGTGCCGCGCGAGCACATTGGCTCGCTGGCCGATACCAGGCCTGAAGACACGGCGCTGCTGGGCCATCTGTTGAGCAAGGCTACCGAAATTGCAGAAAAGAAAAAGCTCGGCAAGGGCTATCGCGTGGTTGTGAACACAGGCACGGACGGCGGGCAGACAGTGAGCCATCTGCATCTGCACCTGCTGGGTGGACGCTCCATGACCTGGCCTCCGGGATAAAATTCTTCTTAACAGTTATTTCTTTCGTTCTTACATTAAGTAACTTTCCTGCAACGTGTTCCCTGGAATGCGCAACTTGCAGTCTGTATTTACATTGCCTAGAAGGAGCTCGGATTTTCCATGTCCCATCCGCAAATCAAGTTCGGAACCGATGGCTGGCGCGGCATTATTGCCGACGATTTTACTTTTGCCAACGTGCGCACAGCCGCAGAGGCAATCGCTGCTTACATTCACGCCAAGGAAGACCCCGCAAAAGGCCTGTGCATTGGCTATGACACGCGTTTTGGCTCCAAGGCCTTTGCAAAAGCCTGTGCGGAGGCTGTGGCTGCAACGGGCATCCCCGTCCTGCTGGCCGACCGCATTACTCCCACCCCGGCACTGAGCTATGGCGTGCGCGAGCGCAAGGCCGCGGGCGGCATCATGATTACGTCCTCGCACAACCCCGCGCAGTGGAACGGCGTGAAGTACAAGGCATGGTATGGCGGCTCGGGCAAACCTTCCATCATCGCGGAGATCGAGAGCTTTCTCGGCCAGCCGGTGAAGCTGGCGCCCAAGCCTGCCGCAATTACAGAAGTCAATTTCATTCCAGATTATCTGAAGGCGATTGAAAGCTTTGCGGACCTGAACCTGATTGCGAAGTCGGGACTGAAGTTTGCGATTGACTCGATGTACGGCGCGGGCGGCACGATTCTCTCGGAGATTTTTACGCGGCTAGGGGTGGACCATGTGCAGATTCGCGGCGAAGTGAACCCGCTCTTTCCTGGCATTAATCCCGAACCGATTGAGCCGCACATCCGCGCGCTGGGCGAGGCCACCGTGGCGCATGGCTGCCATGCGGGCCTGTGCACAGACGGCGACGCGGACCGCATTGGCGCAACCGACGAACACGGCAACTTTGTTGACCCGCACAAGATTTTTTCCGTCCTGCTGCAGTGGGTACTCACGCGCAAGGGCTGGCCAGGCGCTGTGACGCGCGCCTTCAACACTACCAAGATGCTGGATCGCATTGCGGCCAAGCACGGACGCGAGCTGATTGAGCACGGTATCGGCTTCAAGTATGTCTGCGACTATATGCTGGAGCGCGAAATCCTGATGGGCGGCGAAGAGTCGGGCGGCATCGGCTTCCAGAAGCACCTGCCGGAGCGCGATGGATTGCTGAATGCGCTGCTGCTGGCCAACGTGATGGCCGAAGAAGGCAAGACGCTCGGCCGGCTTGTTGCCGATCTGCAGGCTGAGTTCGGCGAGCATCACTACGGACGCATTGACCTGCATATTCCCGATGCGCTGAAGAACGCAGCGATTGCGAAAGCAAAGGCGCTTAAGGCCGGAGATGTGGGATTCGCGGGCATGAAGATTCTCAAGCAGGAGACGCTGGACGGGGTGAAGTTTTATCTCGACAACCCCGAGGCTGCCACCAAGCCGAATGCAGCGGAGACGTGGATACTGCTGCGGGCCAGCGGCACGGAGCCGCTGATGCGCATCTATACCGAGTCCACTTCACCGGAAAATGTGACGAAGCTGTTGGAGTCGGCGCGGGTGTTTGCGCTGGGAAGCTAATCTGAGATTGGGAGGGCGAGTGTTCATTCATATTTTTGGTTTTCGCTGGAAGCCGGAAGCAACGGATAGCGACAAGGCTCGTGTAACGGAGGCGATTCTCGCTTTTCGTGGCGCGATTCCGGGGCTGATTGATGTGCACGTCGGCGAGAACCTTTCGCCGCGCAACCAGGGGTTTACCTTTGCCGGGCTGATGACTTTTATCAACAAGGCCGCCGCGGACGCCTACAACACGCATCCGCAGCACCAGGAGCTGCTCTCATGGCTGGTGCCGCTGATCGACCCCGTGGAACTCGATTTCGAGGCGTAAACTCCATTCCAAACTTCCCTTTGCAAGGCCGAACCCTCAGGTTCGGCCTTTGCTTTTTGCTATTAAATTCCGGGTTTTTGTTTTCCCATTTGACAATATTGTTATGTATACGCAATATAACGTCATGGTTAAAAACGGAAATCCCGGTACCGGGGAAAGCGGTCTCTACAACCGCATCGCCGTTCTGCGCGCCGAGCGCGGGGCCAGCCGGCAGGACCTGGCCGACGCCGTGGGTGTGAACTACCAGACGATTGGCTTCCTGGAGCGCGGGGATTACGGGCCGAGCCTGAAGCTGGCCTTTTCCATTGCCTCCTATTTCGGGCTGCCCATCGAGGCAATTTTTTCGACTGAGCCGTTTCGTCCGCTAAGCGAACAGGTTTATGGGACGACGCAACAAAAGGAGAAGGCATGAGAGCCGAACTGGTACTACTGGGCAAACGCATCGACATGGCGCCACGCGTGCGGCGGCGGGTGTTGGTGGTTCTCATCTACGCCACAATCGCCGCACTGATGATTGCCATGTGGTTCCTGGATCACTGGCGCAGCACGGGAACATGGGTTATGTGGGCGGCGTTCTTCGCCTGCTACATGTTCCTGGGCGGCATGAATAGTTATGGCGGGCTGGTAAGGCCGTTTCACAACAAGCGTCCCAGGACGTATGACGGCCCCGAGCCATTTCTACTGCTCAAGCTGCGCACTTATCTGCCAATACCGGGAGAGAACAGCGACTATCTCAACGACGAGCGTGAGCTCAATCAGCGCGGCTATGCGCATTACAAGGCTTACCAGATCATTGGGCTTGCAGTGGTAGCGATCTGGTCCGTGGCCTTATTCCGCATGCATAATCCGGAATGGTTTCGTTGGATTCCAATGTCGCCGGATACGCTTTACTACGGCCTTCTGCTGATTACGATCGTGCTTTTCCTCACGCTCCCGCAAGTGATTCTGTTGTGGACCGAGCCTGATATGGAGCCGGCGATGGAGTTGGCAGAAGAACGTTAAACGCCTTCGCCAACTCCACCGATGACGGCAACCTTGGCGCGCCTGCCAAGCCGCACCACAACCCGCACCGGCACGCAATCAATCGGCACAAGCTGGTTGGCCGCAACTTCACCGTCCAGCTTCACGGCCTTCTCGGCAATCTTGCGATTCGCTTCCGCATTGCTGGCAGCGAGGCCCAGTTGCACAAGCAGCTTCGGCAGGCGGATCTGCATGATATCCGCTGGGCCTTCTACATCCGCAAAGGCGATGTGTACCTCTTCGAGGTCTTCGCTCACTGCCTTCTGCTGAAACATGCGCGCCCAGTTTTCATCGGCGCTCTGCGCAGTGGCCTCACCGTGGAAGCCCGCAGTAATCGTGCGCGCAAGCTTCTTCTTTGCTTCCATCGGATGCAAAGTTCCAGCCGCAACCTCGGCTTTCATCGCATCTACTTCGCTCTGTTTCAGGTCCGTGAGAAAGACCCAGTACTTCCACATCAGCTCGTCTGTAATCGACATCAGCTTGCCGTACATTTCAGGCGCGGGCTCGTTGATGCCGATGGCGTTGCCGAGCGATTTCGACATCTTCTGCACGCCGTCGAGGCCTTCGAGAATCGGCGTCATCAAAATAATCTGTGGCTTCTGGCCATATTGGCGCTGCAGGTCGCGGCCGGCGCTGAGATTGAAGCGCTGGTCCGTACCGCCGAGCTCGACGTCACATTCGAGAGCCACGGAGTCATAACCCTGCATGAGGGGATAGAGGAACTCGTGCAGGCCGATGGGCTGCTCGGCCTGAAAGCGCTTATGGAACTCGTCGCGTTCGATCATCTGCGAGACGGTGAAGTGAGACGCGAGGCGGATGGTCCCCTCGTAGCCGAGCTTCTCCAGCCACTCCGAGTTGTAGCGCACCTCCGTCAGCTTCTCATCGAGAATCTTGAAGACCTGTTCTTTGTAGGTCAGCGCATTCTGGTTAATCTGCTCGCGCGTGAGTGGTTTGCGCATAACATTGCGGCCGGTCGGGTCGCCAATAAGCGAGGTGAAATCACCAATCATAAAGATGACCTGATGGCCAAGCTGCTGAAAGTGGCGCAGCTTGCGCATCAGCACCGTGTGGCCCAGATGCAGGTCGGGCGCTGTGGGATCAAAACCGGCCTTAACGCGCAGCGGGCGCCCGGTTTTGCGGCTCTCTTCAAGGCGCTCACGAAGGTCGGAAACGCGGATAATCTCCGCCGCGCCCTTTTGGAGCAGGTCAAGCTGTTCGTCAACGGGTAGAAACGTGCTCATGGCGTATATCAGTATAAATTTGTCGCACCGCTCGCCGCCCGTGCCTCATCAATCCATGGCTCCAACTTCAAACTCCACGTCTGCATCCTTCCCTGCATAGAAAGGAACCCCAAACGCACTGGTATGACCCCATCGCCTGGTTTTTCACGAAAAACAAACAGTCAAACTTGCAAGTTTACCTTCTAATCTGAAACAATACTCACATGGCTAAGAAAGCCTTTGATGCCTCCGTTTCGGAATTCTGTCGCGCAATCGGGCTGCTCATACGCCGTGTGCGTGCCGCGGCCGGATCCAGCAAACTTTCAATCTCGGAATCGATGGTTCTGGGACGGCTGGAACGGGAAGGCTCCATGACTACCGCCGAGCTCGCACGCACCGAAGGTGTCAGGCCGCAATCCATGGGAACCACCGTCGCAGCACTCGAAGAGATGGGCCTGATTGCGCGCTCTCCGCATCCTACGGACGGCCGCCAGATGATCCTCTCGCTCACAGCCAAAGGCACAGCCATGCGTAAAAACGTGCGTAGCGCCAAGGAGCTGTGGATAGCGCAAGGCATTGCGCAGCTCAATAAGCAGGAGCAGGAAACACTCTTCGCTGCCGGTGAAATCATTCGCCGCATGGTAGAGACCAAGCTGATCGAGAACACCCCGGTGGAGAAATGAGCAGTCCAACGAACAACCTGCAACCCCGGCAGGAAACGCGTCCCCGCTCCTCGTTCTCACATGCATGGCGCGCGATGCGCTCGCGCAACTTCCAGCTCTTTTTCGCCGGCCAAAGCATTTCCGTCATCGGCACATGGATGACGCGCATCGCCACAAGCTGGCTCGTCTACCGACTCACGCAATCGGCACTGCTGCTCGGCATCGTCAGCTTCGCCAGCCAGATTGTTTCGTTTTTTCTCGGCCCTTTTGCGGGCGTATGGGTAGAGCGCCTCAACCGCCGCAAGCTGCTCACATGGGTCCAGGTTGCCAATGCGATAGAGTCGCTTGTCCTGGCCGCGCTCACGCTCGCGCACCGCATCAACCTGTGGGAGATCATCGTGCTCTCTGCGCTGCAGGGCCTGCTTAACGCACTGGAAATGCCCACGCGGCAATCCTTCCTCGTTGAGATCATCGACGACCGCGCCGACCTCGGCAACGCCATCGCCCTCAACTCGACGATCAACTCCGGCGCACGCCTCATCGGCCCGGCCATCGCCGGCGCCGTCATTGCCGCTGTCGGAGAAGGCTACTGCTTCCTCGCCGACGGCATCAGCTATCTCGCTGTCATCCTCTCGCTCTTTTTGATGCACGTCGCGCGCGAGGTCCCCATGCCTCACAGGCCGTCGCTCTTTGAGCAGATGCGCGAAGGCTGGGACTACATCCGCCACTCAGACCCCATCCGCACCGTACTCATCTTCTTCGCGCTCTCGAGCCTCCTGGGCTATCCCTCCCTGGTGCTCCTGCCCATCTTCGCCACGCAGGTTCTTCACGGCAACGCGCACACCCTCGGCTGGCTCTCCGCCGCGGGCGGGCTCGGCACGCTCACCGCGGCCTTTTCGCTCGCCGCACGCAAATCGATCACCGGCCTTCCGCGCGCGCTGCAGATCAGCGCAGCTATTACCTCTGTTTCCCTCGTACTCTTCGGACTCTCGCACTGGCTTGTGCTTTCGCTCGTACTCATGACCGGCGTGGGCTACGGACTCATGCAATGCGCCTCCGGCGCCAACACCATCATCCAGTCACTCGTCGGCGAGCAGATGCGCGCCCGCACCATGAGCTACTACACCATGGCCTTCTACGGCACCGCGCCTGTAGGTAGCCTGCTCGCCGGCGCGCTCGCACACTGGATTGGCGCGCCCCGCACCGTCGTCCTCACCGGAGCCTGCTGCATTGCCGCATCGTTGTGGTTCACGCTGCATTTGCCGCGGATCCGCGCTGCCTTGCAAACCAACCTCCAGAAGGAGATTTCCCGATGAACTGGCAAGAGTACCTTGCATGCTTTTTTGCTGGAGCATTCCTCGCCAATGTTGTGCCACATTTCGTAAATGGCATCTCTGGCAACCGCTTCCCCACACCTTTTGCCAATCCACCCGGCAAAGGCCTTTCATCGCCGCTCGTCAACACCGCATGGGCGCTGCTGAATCTCGTCGTTGCAGCAATCCTGTTCCACGTCGGGAAAGCTGCGACGGGCGACCTAACGGCTCTTATCGTTTTCTTCGCGGGCATTGCCGTGCTCAGTCTCTTGATGAGCGTGCGGTTTGCCTCTAAACACAAGGAATAACCAAAGGGAGTTTCCATGCCGCTGACACAGCTCGACCCCACTGCCGCCCTCATCGTGATTGACCTGCAGAAAGGCATCACCGCATTCACCACCGAGCTCGGCTCTGCTGACGTGGTTGCCCGCTCCGCCGAACTGGCCAAGGCCTTCCGCGAGCGCGGCCTGCCTGTGGTTCTTGTCAATGTTGTTGGCCGCGCGCCGGGCCGCGTCGACCAAAGCTTCGGCAACCGCGCCTTTCCGCCCGACTGGGCCGAGCTTGTGCCCGAGCTCGATGCACAGCCTTCCGACATTCTCATCAGCAAGCAGCGCGTAGGCGCCTTTCTCGGCACTGAGCTCGACGCGAAGCTGAAAGAGCGAGGCGTTACGCAGGTCTTCCTCACCGGCATTGCAACCGGCAGTGGTGTGGAGTCAACCGCACGCAACGCGTATGACCTTGGCTACAACGTGGTCTTCGTCTCCGATGCCATGACTGACATTCACCCCGCCGCGCACAAACACAGCCTCGAAGGCATCTTCCCACGCATAGGCGAAGTGGACACAACCGAAAATGTACTGAAGGCCGTGCGCGGATAATCATTCCGCAAACTACTCCGTGCGCAATGCTTTCAATGGATCCACATGCGTCGCCTTCCATCCGGGAGCGGTTGCCGCTGCAATGGCCGTAAGCAACAGCAGCAGCGACGCCGCTCCCAGGCTCACCGGGTCCATGGGCCGCACACCCACCAGCATGGCTGTGACGAGGCGGGCAAGCAAGAGGCTCAGCACGAGGCCTGCTGCGATGCCGAAGCATGCGAGCAGCGCGGCGTGGCACAGGATGCCGCGTAGAATCACTGCGCGGTTCGCGCCAAAGGCCATGCGCAGGCCAATCTCAAAGGTACGCTGCGCCACGGTATAAGCCATGGTTCCGTAAACGCCAAGCATCGCCAGCAGCAGGCCAGCGCCCGCAAAAAGCGAGATCAGCACCGCACGAAAACGCTCCGTAGTAATGGACTCATTCACCATTGCATCCATCGTGGTAAAGCGCATCGCAATCTGCGGATTGGTCTGAGCAATCTGCGCCTGCACGGCATTCATCAGCGTCAGCGGCTTTACATGAGTGCGCAGCACAATGTGAATCTGGTTGGCATAGGCCGGATGCTGCGTCATGGGAAAGTAAAGCGCGGGACCGGGCTTTTCGGCTGGCGAATCCTGGCGTATGTCGCCGACGACGCCGATGATCGTGATCGGTTTGTTGGATGAATCAAGACCAAGTTGAATCTGTTTGCCGACAGGGTCGGTGCTACCGAAGCTCTGCTTTGCGACGGATTGGCTGATGATGACGACAAACGGACTGTCCGCCGTATCCTGCGCGCCGAAATCACGGCCACGCAGCAGGGGAATCTCCATGGTTTGGAAATAGCCGGGACTAGCTAGGCTCCAATTGGCCCATGGCAGATGATGCGGATCCACCGGCAAGCCACCTCGCGGTGTGTAATTGCCATTCGAGCCGTAATTCCCCATCGGCAACCCCATAACTCCGGCTACGTGCTCCACCCCAGGCACGGCTCCAAGCTTTGCAAACAACTCGTTAAATTGCAGAATGACGCGGCTGTACTCCTCATCGGTATGTGCAGGCGCATCTACGTCAACCACAAGCATCTGCCCCGTCTCAAATCCAAGATCGTTCGTCATCAGCGTTGTCACGGTACGCAGCAGCAGTGCTGCAGCTACAGCAAGCGCAAAGGTGGCTGCCACCTCGGCAATTACAAGCCCATCGCGCAACATCGCAGTGTCCTTGCGGCCCATACCGCGAGAAGCATCCTGCTTCATAGCCTCCGTGGCATTTACCTTGGCTGCACGCATTGCTGGCAGAACCGAAGAGAGCAGCGCCGTGAGCACCGAGATCGCTATCGTAAAGGCCAGCACCCAGCCATTCAAATGAATCTCCGTGGCGCGTGGCAATTCCTTTGGCGCCATCGTCACCAGCATCCGCACCGCAGGCATGGCAAGAAGCATGCCCGCCACACACCCCAACACAGCCAGCAGCAGGCTTTCGAGAATCACTGGCCGCATCACCTGCCAGCGTGAAGAGCCCAATGCCTTGCGAATCGCAATCTCGCGTTGCCGCTCCATGGAGCGCACGAGTTGCAGATGTGTTACGTTCACGCACGCAATCAGCAGAATGATGCCTACGGTCGCCCACAACAGCATCAACGTGGGCCGTGCATTGCCCGTCAGTGCTTCGGCAAGCGGCACAGCAAGCATCTGTTTGTTGCGGTTGTCGTCAGGATGGGCTGCCTGCAACCGCTGCGAGATCCCTTGCAACTCCGTTTGCGCTGCCTGAAAACTCGTACCCGCGTGAAGCACCGCAACAGCCCGGTAGTTAAACGCGTTTACACCATTAAATTTTGGCTCTACCAGCGGGTGCGCCTCCCATACCTGCGTCTTATTTGGAAAATCGAAGCCCCGCGGCAGCACGCCTACAATTTCGACGGACTCATTCTCGATATGCACAACCTGGCCCAGTGCGGCCTGCGCGCTGCCAAAATTGTCATGCGCAAACTGCTCCCCTACCAGCGCTGCCTGATGTGCGTCCGCCCCTGTAAACAACCTTCCCGCAATTGGCTGCAGATTAAAGACGCGTGCAAAGTTTTCATCCACCCAATTCACTACCGTAAACGTGGCATGGTCGCGCAACTGCACGCCGAGAGTGCCGCCGTAGTAGAGGCTCACTGCGTCCAAGCTCTTGGCCTGCTCCCGCACAGCCGCCATATCCAAGCCCGTTACGCGTGGAATCGTCTTGCCAGTATCGCTCCAGTGCGTATTCAGAAAGGCGAGCCGCTCGGGATTGTTGTACGGCAGCGGCGCAAGCAGAATCGAATTAATCGCCGTGAAGATTGCCGCATTCGCGCCGATGCCAAGCGCGAGCGTCAGTGTTGCTGTCAGCGTAAAGGCACGATGCTTCCTCAACTGCCGCGCTGCAAAGCGCAGGTCTGCGAAGAATGCACTCACGCTGTTTTCCCATCCGAAAGAACCTGCCTGCTCTCGCGCTGCGCTCATCGTCCCCATCTCCATGCGAACCGCACGGCGCGCCTCTTCCGCGTTCATCCCCTGCCGCTCGCGTTCCGCAATCTCTTCCGCGTAGAACTGCTCCACTTCTTCGGCAACATCACGCTCGCGCTCGCCCCGGCGCAGCAGATTACGCAAACCGTAGATGAGAGGTCGGAAGATTGCCATGACTAGGCCTCCGTCTTCAGCAATCGCGCTACTGCCGAAGCGCGGCGCGTCCAGTCAGCGGTTTCAATCTCAAGCTGCTTTTTGCCGGCGCGGGTAAGCGTGTAGAATTTCGCGCGGCGCGAGTTCTCCGTCTGCCGCCACTCGGAGTCGAGCCATCCGGCACGCTCCAGCCGCTGCAGCGCGGTGAGCAGCGAGCCGGGATTGATTTTGAAGACACCGCGCGAAACCTGCTCCATGCGCCGCGTAATCCCAAAGCCGTGCATCGGCTCAAGGCTTAGCGTCTTCAGAATGAGCATGTCCAGCGTGCCCTGGATTACATCTGTATTGTCGTCCGCCATGCAGACGACAATAGGCTTCTTACCCTTGATTGTCAAGATGTGAAATACAAGAGGAGGAGCAGGCGTGAATATAGCCTGAAAAGAGGATTGCGAGAATTTACTGCTTCGGCATGCGTCCGCGCAGGCGCTTCAGAACATTCGGCGGAACAAGGCCTGAGATATCGCCGCCAAAACTGAAGACCTCTTTCACCATGCGCGAGCTGACAAACGAATACCGCCCCGCCGGCTGCAGAAAGACCGTCTCCAGCTCCGGCGCAAGACGGCGGTTCATCAGCGCCATCTGGAACTCGTATTCATAGTCCGAGATAGCGCGGATACCGCGCAGAATGGCCGTTGCGCCAAGCGTGCGGGCAAAGTCCACCATCAGCCCATCAAACGTGGCAACCGAAACATTGCCCAGCGCCCGTGTCGCCTCCTGCAGCATCTCCACGCGCTCAGCGGGCGTAAACAATGGATTTTTCCCTGGATTGTTCAGCACGGCAACAGTGAGATGCTCAAACAGCTTCGACCCACGTTGAATCAGGTCTACGTGGCCGTTAGTCAGCGGGTCAAACGTACCGGGATAAAGTGCCTTGGCGCTCATGATTGCATCTCATGCGCGATTCTACGTCATTGGCGCCGGGGTACGTCTCACGTCAAGACTCACAAGGGTTCTTAACTGGAATAGGCGGGCTCTTCGCTGTTGCGATGCGCGGCGCGAGATGCGAAGTAGAGAGAGACGACAGTAATATCGTCCGTTTGTCCGAAGCGCCTGGCGGTTTGGGCAATGTAACGGGCAGGCTCATTGCTAACCTGCTGCGTGCGCTCAAAGCCGAAAAGCTCCCCTGTTTCGTTGGTGGCTTCCACAACGCCGTCCGAGAGGAAGACAAGGCGTTCACCGCGGTTGAGATGCACTGTGATCTGCTCGTAGCTGATATCCGCAATCACGCCAAGAGGCAGGCTGGGAGGAAGCTCAACTTCGCGGCCGTCGCGGTAGGGGCCGAGGTGGCCGGCATTCGCAATTGTCATTTCCCCGCTGGGATAAATGCGGGCGCAAAGGCAAGTGGCAAAGCACGGCGCGGCGTCGAGCTCTGGAACGGCACCGGGGGCTGAGACAGCGCCGAGAAGCACGTGATTGAGATGCTCGAGCACCGTAGCCGGATCGTGGGAGAGCTCGTTGCGCAGCGCACCCACCAGGGTGCTGGAGTTCATGGCAGCTTGCAGGCCTTTTCCACTAACGTCACCGACGACAATGAGCAGAGACTCATCCTTGAGCGGAAGCACCTGAAAGAAGTCTCCGCCAACGCCGTTGACAGGAAGATAAGCGCTCTCCAGCATGAAGTTGCGCGTGGAGGGAAGCTGCGTAGGGATAAGCAGCGCCTGCACGCTGCGCGCGGCGGCGACTTCTGCGTTGGAACGCTGCTCGTCCTGGCTGACGCGGATGAATCGATAGAGAATGACTGTTACGAGGCTGGCAAGAAAGATGGCGTAAGCGATGGTTCCTGCGCCAAAGGCGATGGGACCGAGGTAGAAGTGCTGCGACTCGAACTGTTGCGGAAGCCAATGCCTGCTGGCAGCAAAATCGAGAACGGTGCCGGTGGAGTCGGCCGTACCCGCCAGGAAGAATGGCACGAGCATCGCACCAGCGTCGCCGCGGTGTTTACGCCAGGCCAGGAAGAGCAGAACGGTGACAAGCGCACAGAAAACGATCTCGGCGACGACGGAGAGAAAGTCGTAGACCGAGTCAAAAGGTGTGAGCGTCAGGAAAGGCAGAATCAATAACGCAATCTGCACGCCGCGGACGAGCCTGTGATAAGGGCTCATCGTAAAGCGGAGAACAAATTCGAGCGTTACCGCCATGAAAATGCGGCCGATGAAGACTGCGAGAACGTGATAGACAGGAAGCGGCAGCAGGCTGAGGCCAAAGCACGCATCGACTGTTCCAGAAGCTGCGATGGCTACGCAGAGCAGCGTGAGCCAGAGATATTCCGAATGATTGCGCTGCGCCAGGTAGAGCGCCGTGCCCAATGCGGCAACGCACAGGAACAGGAATGCGAGGATGATGGAGGCCGTTGCATGCTCGTTCCACTGCACGCCGGCGGCGGCAGCAAGCTTGTCTGAGATTTCAGGCTGGGTGCCGATCTCCGCTTTGAGCAGCAGGCCGCGGTGGACGTTTACTTTGGGGCCAACCCAGGTGCGAATGGCCAGCACCCGGCCGCCAGAGGCATCCGGTGCATAGAACGAGGCGACAAACGGTGGCGACTGATACTCCACCGGATGCTCGGTCATTCCTTTTGTTCGGCCGGTCTCTACTCCGTTGACGAAAACCACGAGCTGTCCGACCGAGTTACCAGTGACGAGCAGCTCCTGCGGGAGATTCGCAGAAGGATTACCCAGGGCAGCAAGCTGGGCAGCGTTGATGTGCAGCCGATACCACGCATAGCCGGTATAAGCATCGAATCCCTGGCTTGTCAGCGGATCGCGCAAATTTACAACCGGCCAATGCGAATCGTCCAGACCGGGCTGAGCCCAGCCTGGATCATCGCCTACCTGGAAATGCCAGGGACCGTCGAGGTTGATGACTCCGCGCACAGTGGCGGGCGCAGTTGCAGCCGTACCAGCCGGTGCAGGTGTCTGCGCATCCGCATAAGAAAACGCAAACGCACAGACGATCACCAACCAGCGGAAGATCCACGGCAAGGAGTATTGCGCTGGCACTCTCCGGGTCATCGTCATGTGCTTTACACGTCCCGAACCCAATTTACTCTGAGCTCAATTTACTCCGAAATAGCCCTGAGCATGCACGGTATTCCGTGCGGTCTTGCAACCATTACGCGCCAGACCGCACAACGGTTCCGGTTATAGCAAAATCACAGGAGGTATATCTCGAAGCCGGAACTGCTGAGTGGATTTTTCTTTAAGAAAAATCCACCTTCCGCAAAATTACAAAAGGATACAGTTACTGTAGTTTTGCTCTAACGCCGGGCTTTGACCGCTTCCTTGGCCTCTGCCGCGCCGCCTGCAGGAACTTCCGGGACCTCCGCCTTGGAGGCCGCGCCGATGTTCAGCTTCTTGCGCAGCTGGTCATCCATCTTGGCAAAGATTTCCTTGTTGTCCTTGAGGTAGTTGCGCGTATTCTCGCGGCCCTGGCCAATGCGCTCGCCGTCATAGCTGTACCACGCGCCGGACTTCTCCACGATGCCATTGTTTACAGCCAGGTCAAGCACATCGCCCTCGCGGCTGATGCCCTCACCATAAAGAATGTCGAACTCGGCCTCGCGGAAGGGCGCGGCGACCTTGTTCTTCACAATCTTTACCTTGGTGCGGTTGCCGATCACTGCGTCGCCATCCTTGAGCGCCGAGATGCGGCGAATATCCACGCGAACCGAGGAGTAGAACTTCAGCGCGCGGCCGCCGGTCGTGGTTTCCGGATTGCCGAACATCACGCCGATCTTTTCGCGAATCTGGTTGATGAAAATGAGCGAGGTGCGCGACTTCGAAACGGTGCCCGTGAGCTTGCGCAGCGCCTGCGACATGAGGCGCGCCTGCAGGCCGACGTGGGAGTCGCCCATTTCGCCGTCGAGCTCGGCCTTTGGTACCAGCGCGGCCACCGAGTCCACCACCAGCACGTCAATCGCGCCGGAGCGGACAAGCGCTTCGGTGATTTCGAGAGCCTGTTCGCCGGAGTCCGGTTGCGAGACGAGCAGGTTGTCCACGTCTACGCCAAGTTTTTTGGCGTAGGTAGGGTCGAGAGCGTGTTCGGCGTCCACAAAGGCCGCCAAGCCGCCGTTGCGCTGTGCTTCGGCAATAATCTGCAGTGTGATCGTCGTCTTGCCCGAGGACTCAGGCCCGTAAATCTCAATCACGCGGCCGCGGGGAACACCACCCACGCCAAGCGCCGCGTCAAAGCTGATACTACCGGTCGAGATCACGGAGATCGGAATCAGCGCCTCGCGCGAGCCAAGCCGCACGATGGACCCTTTGCCGAACTGTTTTTCAATTTGTGAGAGTGCGAGTTCTACTGCTTTCGCGCGGTCGTCGGCAATGGCCATGGGGGATATCTCCTTCTACGTAGGCTCAGAATATTGCTTCCGGGCCCGGTTCGGATACACCAGAATTTGCACAGCCAATTGGCAGGTCTGATTCACAGGAGGATTTCGCACACAAAAACGCCGTTAGCGGCCCTGCTGTGCGCATGAGCACCCATCCTGCCTTCGCTTTTCTGGTGCATTTGCGTAGAAATTGTATTCCGCCCGGCACCCCGGAATCTACTATTTCCGCGTAAATTGCATCTTTTGAGCGGCCTGTCCGTCATACCCCATAGGCCTGCCAGTTCGGACTGCCGGCCACAAAGGAGAAAAGAGATGCACTCTCTCCGCTCAATCACCCCACTTTTCCTGTTGGTTGCCTCGGCTTTCCCGATATCTGCGCAACAGGCCGCACCGCCAGCCACACAGCCGGTCCCATCCAATCAGATCACTCTCGACGTCTTCGCCGCCGACAAGCTTGGTCACTCCATACGCGGCCTCACACAGCAGGACTTTATCATTCTCGACAACGGCAAGCCGCAGCCCATTACCTCCTACCGTGTCATCGATACCGAGACTGCCCCCGACGCCGTCCGCGTTCTGCTCGTCATTGACGAGATCAACGTCAACATCAACGTCGTCGCCCGTTTACGCGAGCAGGTAGGCGAGTATCTCAACCAGGACAACGGCAAGCTCAGTCGTCCCACCTCCCTTGCCATCATGACTGAGACAGGCGTGCAGCTCGCGCAGGGCTATACGCAGGATGGCCACACGCTCAACGATGTGCTGGCAAAGGCGGAAACCCACATTCGCCCCGTCGGCCGCGACGCGGGCTTTTATGGCGCCGCCGAAAGGCTCAACGACTCTCTCCGGGCGCTCAACCAGATCGTGCTCAAGGAAGCCGCACAACCGGGCCGCAAGCTGATCCTCGTCCTCGGCCCTGGCTGGCCCCTGCTTCCAGAGGCAGGAGTGCAGGAAAGCGACAGGCAGCGCGCATGGGTCTTTGACACGATCGTCCGGCTCACGAACACCCTGCGCGAGTCCCACACCGCGCTTTACAGCATCAATCCCTTTATCGTCGGCACCACGGATCCGTTCTTCTACCAGAGCTATCTGAAGCCGGTAAAGAAGCAGAACCAGGCCGAGTACCCGAATCTTGCCCTGCAGGTGCTCGCCGTACACTCCGGAGGCCGCGCCCTCGTTGCTGGCAATGATGTTGTGGGCTCCATCAACTCCGCGCTGCATGATGCGGGAACCTACTACGAGATGGCCTTCGAGCCCGCTTTGGCCGACAAGCCCAACGAGTATCATGAGCTGCGCGTGCAGGCCACGCACCCGGACGCAATCCTGCACACCAGCGCAAGCTACTACGCGCAGCCGCAGCCCTTCAACGGCAAAACCACCCCGCCCGACAAGATTCCCGAGCCCAGCATGGCAGGCCCTCACTAAAACTCAGCTTGTGTAGGCGCCAACGCGCGTTTCGCGGGCCGTCAGTGCATCGCATTGGCGGTCCAACGCTTCATAGGCCGCATCGTGGTCCTTGCGAAAGCTGCGGTAGGCTTCTTCATTCGCCCAGCGGTCAATGGTCAGGTAGCTGCCAGGAATGTAAGCATCGCGCAGCAGCTCCGTGCCGTGGTACTCCGGCGACGAGCGAAAGAGCTGCGCCCACGCGCCCTCCGCACCATAAGCGGCTTCAAAAGCGGCAACATGCTCCTCGGCAACTTCAAACTGCCAGACGACGATAAACATAATTCTTCGATGGTATCGCAGGCAGGTTAACGCATTGTTTTTCGCGGGCTTTTCAACGAAGCGTTGCCGGATGGAGGCGCGTTTCCCTAGACTTACGAAAGCTTAGTCCTAGGTTAGTTCGACTGCGGCTTGTGACAGCTTTCGAGTCAGCAGAATTCCTCCGATCATGAAGTAGATCGCACCGAAGATGGCATAGCCTCCCATGTCCTTCGTGTGCAACTTTCCGCCAAGGCCACCGAGCACAAATGCAATACCTGCTGCAGTTGATTGCGCGCCACTCAGGATCATCGCCCATTGCCCACCCAGTTGCTTACGACGGATGAGCCCGGCGACGAGTTGAAGCAAGCCGGCTCCGAGTGCCCAGGCACCGAAGATCGCGATGGAGTATGCCGGTTTGCTAAAGACCGTTAAGGCTATGCCGAGAGCAGTAACGGAGCCCAGGAGTGCATTGATGACCTGCGAAGTCCGTGCACCTTCGGAAGGACGTGAAGCCCGAAGATCATACAACGTGCAAGCGACGTCCCATAGCGGGTATGCAATCAGTAAGATGGAAGCGACCTGTGGCTGCGTACGTGTTGTCGAAAGAACAGCGGCAGCCCATATCACCTGGAATACCGTGCGAACAAAATAAAGGTTCCGCAGCGAGCGCGCTGATTCAATGGAGTGGTTCTGCATGTGAGACCTCACTATCTTCTAGTTGGTAGGTTGATTGGGTAGAGCGGGGCCTGCATGGCCTCCTCCGTTAGTTCTTTGTTTTTGCGAGACGCTTGAGCGCTGCTCCGGTCACGAGTTGAAAGACCTTACAGTCACCGGTGGCGCGAGCGGAGAGCATAGCCCCATGCACGACCGCCATCAGCGTCTGAGCTTCCGTTGCCGCTGAATCTTGCAACTTGATGACACCGGCTTTCACACCAGTCTTTAAAGTTCGTTCAAGCCATTCGCCAAGCGCCCGGAAATGCAAGCGCACTTCGGTTTGCACTTCCTCCGGCAATGACGGGAGCTCCGCTCCCATGAGTGCAGCAACGCAGAAGGGGACCGTATGTTCGCGGATACACCTCTCCCAATACTGGACATAAGCATGAAGACGTTTCCAGGGGTCTTCGATTTGTCTGTCGAGCTGCGCAGTACCTTCGATTGTCTTCTCGCGATGCGCCCTGAGAACAGTTGCGGCCAAGGCAGCCTTTGTCGGGAAATGATGATGAATGCTTGGCTTCCTGATTCCGACCGCTTCGGAGATGTCGGCGTAGCTAAAAGCCGAATATCCTCTTTCGATCATCAGGACTTCCGCCGATTTCAAGATGCGTTCTGCCGTTTCTCCCTGCATGTAATATAGACTACCAACTAGTTGGTCGAGATGCAAAATCTTCCGCACGCTCCGTATCCGCGAGAATTGCTCGCAGTAAATCGGCTCTCCATTAACATGCGACAAAGGTGCGTACCGGTGCGCTGGCCGGTTTTCGGGAGTTATTGAGACGCCGTGCCTGAAGCTCTATATCCGAGCAGACGACCGTGCTTTGTGTCCGGCGAGAAATTGTTGATAGGTATCCTCGATGAATTCATCATCGATAGCTCCGGAACCGAGCAGCAGCCGGTAGTAGAGCGATCCGTATAGCTGATCAATAGCGGTGTCGATGTTGAAGTCACCACGCAACGAGCCCTCCGAGATCGCGGCCTGCATGTTTTGGCGAACCCCTTCCCGCCGTGGATTGAGCCAGCGGTCGCGGAAAGCCGCAGCAAGTTCCGGGTCCGACTGGGCTTCGGACACCAGGGAACGGATGAGATTGCCTCGGGAGCTGCGGAAGAAGGCGGCCTGCAGATGAAGTTGCCGCCGGAGGCTTTCGAGCGCAGAGCTCGCCTTGGGGAAAGCTGTTTCATCCCCGATCAACTCAAGCAAAGAATCCATCACAACCGCTGCTTTATTTGGCCAGTGCCGGTAAAGCGTCATCTTTCCCACACCGGCCTCGGCGGCAATTTCATTCACACTCACAGCACGGAAGCCGCTCTTCGTTATCAAGCGGAGAGCGGCCTTAAGGATTGCATCATGAGCTGCCTGACTCCGCGGTCGGCCTGTTGTCCTCATACCGCCTCACGTTCCGAAAACAAAATGCATCTCTAACGATACCGCGAGTATCATATTGTTGGGAAACGATACCGGCGGTATCGTTTGGAGGAGACTATGAATAAAGTCGTCATCATCACCGGCACAAGCAGCGGACTTGGCAGGGCATTCGCTCAGGCACTGCTGGACGCTGGCTTCAGAGTCGTAGGAACGGTTCGGAAAGCAGAAGCAGTGCAGGAATTCGAGCAACTGAAACCGGGCGCTGCGTTTGCACGAGTTCTTGATGTGACGGAAGCTCCCGAACGACTGGCCTCGGTGGTCGAAGAAATCGAACAAAATGTCGGCCCGGTTTATGCGCTTATCAATAACGCCGGGTACGGCCATGAGGGCACGCTGGAAGAAAGCTCCATGGACGAGTTGCGCCAGCAATTCGAAGTTAACGTTTTTGGCGCTGTCGCCATGATGAAAGCGGTCTTGCCTGCTATGCGTGCCCGGCGCGAAGGACGCATTCTCAATGTGACTTCGATGGGGGGCTTGATGACGATGCCCGGGCTCTCGTACTACCACGGAAGCAAATTCGCATTGGAAGGAATTTCGTCGTCGCTGGCCAAGGAGGTGCGACCGCTAGGTATTTACGTTACCGCGATCGAGCCCGGCATGTTTCGGACAGACTGGGCAGGTCGCTCCATGGTGCGTTCAGAACGGTCCATCTCCGATTATGACGCTATCTTCAATCCCATTCGAGAAGCGCGCAAAGCGAGAAGTGGACAACAACCGGGAGATCCGGCCAAGGCCGGGAAGGCTGTTGCGAAGTTCTTAATGACAGCGGAACCACCTGCTCATCTTCTGCTCGGTCCCGACGCGTTCGATTACGTCCAGAAAGAACTGGAGGCACTTCGGTCCGACTTTACGGCCTGGGAAGCGGTGACCCGATCGACCAACTTCGAGCGGAATGGCTGATACCCATCGACACCCCACGTGGTGGGCGGTGCATAACGGAATATTGCTGGAAGCGCGTTTCTGAGTAGCAATCCAATTCTGAGCAAGCCGATCCCCCGCTACGCAATTACTCTCCTAACGCGCACGGGCGAGCACCGGACCAATGATCAGATCGGTACTCGCCTTGGATCAGCCCTACTTCGCTTCCTTGAGCAGTTCGGTTTGGTACTTCGGAGCCAGTTCAATGACTTTCTTGATGAACTCTGCTTCCTGTGCTGCATCGATCTTCGGAGGCGGAGTAGTGCGTGTTGCAACCGGCGCACCGATCTCTTTGAAGAACTCCTCCTGGCCTGCCGGCGAGCAGATGCAAAGCATCCTCACCGGCTGCGGCGAAGCGTTATGGAATTGGTGAGGAGTTGCTCAAGCAGCGATTCTCCCTCACCACACATGAAGAAACGCGCGAGCTTCCGATCTACAACCTGGTTCTCGCCAAGAGCGGCGCAAAGTTTCAACCTTCCGACCGCAACGGCACAACCATAGACACGGGCCGCTCTCGCATTCACGTCCAGGGCAGCGACGACACTATCGGCCTGCTTGCGCGCGAACTGGCGCAGTCGCAGGGCCGGGTCGTCGTCAATAAGACCGGCCTGGCAGGCCGGTATGACCTGACTCTCCGCTGGACGCCCGACGATGCACCCACTCCGCTGCTGAACGGTGAGCCCGATCCCAACGCACCTCCCGGCCTGTTCACGGCCATTCAAGAGCAGCTCGGCCTCAAGCTTGAGTCCAGCAAGGGCCCTGTGCCAGTGCTGGTGATCGATCACATCGATCATCCATCAGAAAACTGAGGCCGGTCAGCCGGTGTCCGGAAACATTGATGGCGTTGGCGGGTGCGCTTACTTCGGATTTCCGCAATACGCGCGGGCATTGCAGGTAAGCACATCGGTCAATGTGGTTTCGTGGGAGGCGGGAGTTTTTTGTCTACTGCGTCTCTTCGAAGCCTGGCAGAATGCGGGCTTCCGACCCGAACTTGTGGTACCCGCCGAAAGTCACGTCGTTGATCATGGTTTCGAAATAGCTATACAGGCTGAAGACCATGCCCCACTCGTAGAGTTCGCGCTCGGAGCGGCCGCGGGAGATCTCTACGCTTCTCTGGGGACAGATATAGGTCTTGCCGCCCAGCTCCTCCGGGCCGTATTCGACCATGACTTGCGACCGGATGAGGGGCACATCAGGGTTCCGTTCCTCGTCGAGATCCGCATTGATTACGAGCCGCATGATGGCGCCAGTGTCAGGGTTGAGCGCGAATTCGCCGAAGTTGTCGGCCTTGTTTCGGTAGAGCGTGGTTCCGTCACCTTCAGGAAGGCAGCAATACGAGAGCTCGGGCACGTTATTGGCGTTGGTAACTCTATAAGAGAACACCGCCAGATCTCCGTACTTGCCGCGCTCCCAGCGCTTCCAGCTCAAGGCGCTCGGGCTGGTAGCGGCGACCGTCAGCACGTAGGCAAGAATGGGACCGAACGTGCCCTTTATTTCAAGACCGCGTGCTCGCACCCCACTGACGACACTGCGCTTGCCGAGTTTCTGCTTTTTCTCAACCACCTCGTTCCCGTTTCGATAGAGAACTGTAGCGTGCTCGCCGGTAGCAACGCGGAGAGTCTGATCCTGGCGTGGCATCTTCCATGTCTCGTTGTAGCGTTCCAGAGGCTCTTCGAAGCGCATCGTGTTTCTCAGGGCATAGAAGTCGGGCAGTTTGGGAAGAGCATTTTGCAGGTAGTCGAATGTGCGCTCCAAAATGGCGCGCTGCTCCTTCAACGGAGGCGGCGGGCGATTCACAATTTCGTCGGCCGGAGGCGCGAGCGCGAACGACAGATCCGCATCCGCCGTCAGCGCCTGGCGCGCCCGTTCGCCGTGGATCACGCTCAACAGCGCATCGAGGCGAGGCGTGCTTAGCCGTTCGGTGAGTTCGAGTTTCTCCAGCTTTCGCAGCAGATCGGTCTGCGAGTGCACAAGTTCTTCAAGCTGCGCGACAGTGACCTTTTCTACCCCAGGCCGAGGATTGTCGAAATATACAGGCTCGTTGTAGTAGCCCGTGGGAGCGCGGACCGTCAGGGCGGGACGATCCACCTGCACACGGAGGTCGTGGAATTCGTCCACCTGGTAGGTGTGCGGGGGATTGAAAGTGAGCGCGTAGAAGCGCCGCACCTCTTCAACACAGCGCTCAATGTCTCGATCCAGGTCGCCCAACGAGTCCAGCACCAGGCCTCCCGTATGCGTCGCGATCACCTGCAGTGCCAGTTTGGCTGGTTGCATGTCCTTTTGCGATCGGGGTGCTTCGATGTAGTCACGATAATTGAATGACTGGTCGGGGTTCGGCCACACGTTAACGCTGTCCAGCATGATCCGCGCTTCCCGTAGCCGCGTGGACAACTCCGTTGCTTCGTCGAAACCGATTTCGCCGCTATTCACAGGCCAGCCCGGACTGATCCACACCACGACTTTGCGCCCGCGGATATCCCTCTGATCGATGGCAATCGAGCCCAGGGCGCGCACAGAAAGCGTATTGGGCTGCGACCCGCCCACCCACGCGCGAAGTAAATTGGGTCCGTCATTTCGAACCGATCTCCAGACCGTTCGCGGTGACTTGTGCTGCTCCACCTCTTTGGCCAGCAAATTTCCATCCCGAGTAGGCTTCGAGGACGAGAACAGCCCGTCTCGTGTAAGCCGATAGAGAAAACACGGGTCTTCGAGAAGGCCGCCATTCCGCTGCAGAAATTGAACAATTGCACTTTCGGTTTGCGTGAGTTGCTTGGACGAGAGCCTGATGGCGTCGAGGACGAAGATCAGCTCGGGCGCTGGTTCGGACGCCGCCAGAGCGTTCTGCAGCGTGCGAATCTTTGTCGGGTGGCCGTTGTCGAGAAGCGTGAAATCCCAGGGCGCGAGGTCCGTAACCGGGTTCCCTGCCGAGTCCGCTACAACCAGGTCGATGCTGAAGAGGCCTTTTTGCACGACGAGATCGGTGGCGCTCAGCGACGCCAATGGCTTCTGCGCAGCAGACGAATCTCGCAAAGGCGAGGTTTGCCCGCTCGCCCTGCAAGTCCCGAGAATTATCACGCCTGCGATAAAAGCTGTGCACTGCGGATTGAGTCGATTCCCCACGATTCCACGTGTCCCGGTGGCTCGCGGCGAGCATAACACGGAATGCATCTGGAGCGCTGCGCATCTCTTGAGCTCAAAGGTGAACTCAAGAGATGCACCATACTATGCATAGTCTGCAACAAGGAATGTCTGATTCTTCTCCATCGACTTCGTCAATTTCTGAAAATCGGCCTGGGTGAGTTGAGCGGGCAGAAAATCTGTCCTGCCCTCCGGATGCACAGCATCCTTCATCATCCGCTCGTGGTGATACGTTGACACACTCAGCAAGCGGCACGGATGTTCACTCTTATTGAAGAATGTATGAGGCGCATTCGGCTGCACCATCAGACTCTCCCCGGCTTCACACGCGTCCCATTCAGTAACACCTTCGTTGTTCCAATACCCAATTGCCAGAGTGCCTTCCAGTACATAGAAAAATTCCGCAAATGGGTGCCTGTGAAGTGGAATACCCATGCCCGGCACGACCGTGGTCTCAAAAATGGAAAAGGTGTAGCCCGTGTTTTCTCCCAGGGCCCTCCAGAGCAACTTCATTTGCCCGACATCAAGCGCCGGGCCGCCTGTTTTGTTGTTCTTAATAACGTTGTGATGAATGACTTCTTCAAGCTGCGTAGGGGAGTTTGACATAAAACGATCCTTTCTTAGGACGAAGGTGATGCTCTGATGCGAGCGCCAGAGCTTGTGAGTTGCGCAGCTAGCACTCCGCTAGTCCCGTGGGCTTCCACAGTTATCTGTCGCATGAATCGTTACAGACCTTTGCACAGCCGACCAGATCGCTTCGGCCTGATCGCCTCGATGAGAGAGGTGGCTGATCCTCGCGGAGGCCTTGCTATGTGGTCGTCACCGTCACTGCCTGACGCACATACTGGCTGCTTTGCAGTTCCTTCACCATGAAGGCCGCAAGGTCTGCGCGCGTAATCTTGTGCGCCTTTTCGCCGCCTTTTGTGCTCAGCACCCTGGCAACGCCGGTCTTCTCGCCGTCGATCAACATCGGAGGCCGCACTAGCGTCCAGTCCAAGTTGCTGCCTTCGATCTCGGCCTCCATGCCCGCCTTGTCTACCAGCAGACCCCGCAAAAACGTCTTCATGAGCAGGTGCTCGTTGAAAAAGCCTGCGTTTCTGACACTCTCGCCCGCACCGACCACCGAAATCTTCAGCAACCGCCGCACGCCATTGCGCCGCATCGCGTCCACAATATTGCGCGCCGCGCTCGTTTCCATCGTCGTTACTTTCCACGGCGTCTTGCCGCCCAGCGCGTCAATCACCGCATCTTGTCCGGCAACTGCAACGTCGACCGCAGCCGCATCCAGCACGTCGCCGGCAACTACTCTGACGTTCGCCTTCTTGTACTGCGTGGCATCACGCACGAAAACCGTCACCTTATGCCCGGCCGCCAACGCCTCATTGACCAGCGCCTCTCCGCTCCTGCCCGCTGCTCCAATCACTAGAACTTTCATCGCATCCTCCTTTTGCCTCGTATTTGGCCGCCCATCCAAGTGAGCGCCCTGACAATTAGAGGTTTATAAAAACCATTGGTTACAAATTATTCAGTGGTTATATAACCAATGGTTATAAATCAACAAGCGGCCGTAAATATCGCCCAAAAAGGCTAAGCTATTGAAATGACATCCACGTCACCAAGTCGCCGACTGGAGCGCAAGGAGAGGTTGCGGGGCGAAATCCTTGCGGCGGCCAGCAAAATGTTTGCCGATCGCGGCTACGAAGCCGTAACACTTCGCGCAATCGCTAAAGAGATCGGCTATACGCACGCCGTGATTTATCAGCATTTCCCCGACAAATGGCACATTCTTGCCGAATTGAGCAGCGAGACGATCGGCCTGCTGATTCAGAACTTCGATGCGATTGCCGCTAAACATCCTGCACCGAAAGAGCGCCTTTTTGCGACTTCACGCGGCTTGATTCAGTTCTGCACTGCCCATCCACAGCAGTTCCGCAACGTCTTCTTCGGGCCCGAGAGCCGCAACGGCATCCGTGCTGGACAATATATCGACGACATTGGCAGGCCTTTGTTCCAGCGTTTCGTACAGCTCTTTCTCGATGTTGCCAAGGCTGAAAGATTGCCCGGCAGGGATGACATAGTGGTAGCCCACACCTGGTGGTACACGATCTTTGGCCTCGCCACACTCATGGTCATCCAAGGGGTTGTGCCTGACTTGCCTGACCAGACTCTCGTGGTCGAGCAAACGATCGCCACACTTTGGGCGGGCGTTCAGGTTGTTCCGCGATTGCCGAAGAGCGCAGTCTCTAAGCGATCCAGCCGGTCCAGTGCCTCAAAGCGATAACAGCTTCTGACTGCTTAGGAATCGTTGGAGGTAACCGTGGGGAGTGCGAAGATCTGAACACTATGAAGTATTGAATCCGGTCGTTGAAGATGAAACGCAATCAAAGCCCGTGCATGCAAGACACATAGGCCTTGATCGCTTAGGCACCCTGGCATTCAATTGGTAATGCTAAGCCGGCTCATCGATCGAAGAACAGAAAGAAGAGGAACACGGTGCCCTTCCTCTCGCTGAAGCTCGTCAACGATAATGGAGACCCGCCGGATAACGAGAGCCGAGTGCGTGACAGGTGCTGTAGGAGGATGAATGGCAGACACTAAGACCGTTATTGAGCAGGCGTACTCCGCATTCAACAGGCGCGACATCGACGGTGCATTAGCGCTGATGACCAAAGATGTGAGCTGGCCCAAGGCTTCAGAGGGCGGCAAAGTTGTTGGAAAAGAAGAGATCCGCGCTTATTGGACTCGGCAATGGAGTGAGTTCGACCCCCATGTCGAACCGCTGGCAATTACCGTGGAAGACGGAGGCAAGGTCCACGTCCGGGTACACCAACTCGTCAAGAGCCTTCAAGGGGATGTGCTTTCGGACAGCGAAGTTCTCCACGTATTCACTGTGAACAGCAGTCTTATCGCAGCTATGAACCTTGGAGATGAGGCCGATTCTGCCGCTGGCCCGTCTGCCGCATTCGCACATCGATCCTGACTGGCTACCCGCGTGGAGCGTAAGCGCCTCGACAATCAGGAGTGCACACAGACCACATTCTCAGCGCAACCGGATCGCTCCTAGTAAGCAGGCCTATCACCAGCAACGTGTGGCTCCGATGCGAGTATGATGTTGCCCGGACCAACTATCCGGCAGAAAGCGTAGCCAATCAAGCAAAGGAACCTGCAAACATCCCATGCAACTCAAATCTCCCTCCCTGTTCAGAAACTTGTCTGGAAACCTGTTCGGAAAAATCCTGTCGTCCGCAGTTCTTCTTTTCGCCGTTGCAATTACCTCGGCCGGCGTAGCTTCCGCGCAAAAAACTGCTTCCCGTCCGTGTGACATCTATGCTTCCACCACCCCCTGTGTTGCCGCCATCAGCACCACCCGCGCCTTGTACAGCGCATACAAAGGCCCGCTCTACCAGGTCACACGACAGTCCGATAAGACTTCCACCGACATCGGCCTTCTCCCCGATGGCTACGCCAGGGCCGCTACGCAAGACACCTTCTGCGCCAACACCACCTGCACCATCACCAAGCTTTACGACCAGTCCCCCAACCACAACGACCTCACACCCGCGCCTCCCGGTGGCGCAGCGCACGGTCCCGGCCCCAACGGCTACCAGCTCCCCGCCGTGGCCAACGTTCTACCTATAACCGCCGGTAATCACAAGGTCTACGGCATAGCCATCTCCGCCGGAATGGGCTACCGCAACGACACTCCGAAGCAAACAGCGGTTAACGGCGAGCCTGAAGGCGTCTATATGGTCACCTCGGCCCGCAATCTTAACGACAAGTGCTGCTTTGATTTCGGCAATGCCGAGACCAACAATCTCGACAACAAAGCCGGTCACATGAACGCCATCAACATCATGTGCCACGGCAATCCATGCAGCCCAGATGCAGGACTCGACATGGAAGACGGCATCTACGGCCATCTCAAGGTGCCCGCCAACACCGCCTTCGTCACCGACATGGGCGCGAGCGACGGCCAGCATTCCTACGCCATCTACCAGGGCAACGCCCAGTCCGGCTCCCTGACCTCAACCGGCGTCATCCCTTTGCCCAACGGCTATCAGCCAATGAAACAGGAAGGGGCCATCATCCTCGGCATCGGCGGCGACAACAGCAACTGGGCCACGGGCTACTTCTTTGAAGGTGTGATGACGAAGGGAATGCCCAGCACACAGGTCATGGAAAAAGTTCAGAACAACATCGTCTCCGTCGGCTACGCGGAACTGCTCAGGCGATAGCATTGCGGAACTCGCCGTAAAGCCGGTTACCCCAGGTCTCCTGATTCCAGCCCTTGTGATTCTGGAGACCTGGGGATATCTCAATCATCCGCTCTCCCGACCCTCAGCCGAGTTTCCGTAAACAAACTCCTAAAATCTTAGTTGACAAGCCTCTCTGTTGGGATTAAAGTCCTAACCAATTAGGAGATGGCATGGCAAAAAAGCCAAAAGATGTGGCACTGACAAAACTCGAGCTGAAGATCATGCAGGTGTTATGGAGACTCGGCGGCGGCACGGTGAGCGCCGTGCAGACCGTGCTTGATCCTCCACTGGCCTACACCACCGTGCAAACAATGCTCAATATCCTCGAGCGCAAGGGCAAGCTCCGCCGCGAGCTTGAAGGCCGCGCCTATGTTTATACGCCCAAAGTAACCGAGGCCAAGGCGCTGGGCCAGGGAGTGCGCGACCTGATTGACCGCATGTTTGGCGGCTCAAGCGAGGAACTGGTAATGAGCCTTCTCAAGAGCCGGCAGCTCGATGCGAAAAAGCTCGCCGAGCTTACGAAACGCTTCAAGCGCGAAGAAGAGCATGAGGAAGGAGGCAAGTCATGATGAGCTTTGCAACCGGAATGGAATCCGCAATTCTCTCCTATCTTCTGAATTCACTGTGGCAGGTACCCATGCTCTTTGCCGTCGGATGGATAGCTGCGCGGCTGCTGCGCACAATAGGCGCAGCAGCAGAACATCGCGCGTGGGTGTACGTGCTTGCGTTACAGGCATTGTTGCCTGCCTGCTCCGCGCTGCCGAAGGAGTGGCTGCAGATGCACCTGTTCCCAAGCGGTGCAGCCGCAGAAGAAGCACACGTCTCCGTGATGATGGACGGCGGCACAGCGGGAAATGCGCTTGCACTGCCTGGACGTCTGCTTGCAGTCATCGCAATCTTGTACTGCCTTGTATGCGCCTACTTTGTTGCAAGGTTCCTGTGGAGATGGCAGAAGCTCCGCATCATCCGGCAGCAAGCCGTGGAAGTTACACTCACGGGAGCGGCCGCCCGCTGCCGCGAGCAATGCGTCGAGACCTTCGGCATGGAAGACGTTTCCATCGCGACTTCGCAGCGCATCTTTGGGCCGATGACGATGGGCATTCGACGCAAGCTGGTGCTCCTGCCCGCAGGAATGCTTGCAAGCCTGACAGATGCGGAGATGCAAACAATTCTCGCGCATGAGTTCGCACACATTCGCCGCAATGATTTCCTGAAGAACGCGCTCTATGAACTGCTTTCGCTGCCGCTCAGTTACCATCCGCTCTTCTGGCTCACGCGCGAGCGGATTATGGAAAGCCGCGAGATGGTCTGCGACCAGATGGCGGCACAAATCGGCGGCCGGCACGAATATGCGCGATCCCTTTTACGGCTGGCAACACTGCTTGTGCAGGGCCGCCCGGCCAGAACTGCTCACGCCATCGGAATCTTCGATGCCAACGTCTTTGAAAGGAGAGTTATGAAACTGACAGCGAAGCAAACGGAGATTCGCGGTGCGCGGAGACTGGCTATCGTGGCTGCCTGCGCGGTGTTGGGCGTGGCAACCTGTGGTGGAGTTCTGGGCCTCAGCATGCACGTGAATGCACAGACCACGAGCAACGACAGCGGCCAAGCCAAAACGCCTAAAAAAATCGCCGTCTCAGAGGAGCAGATGGAAGGCAATGTGCTGAACAAGGTGCAGCCGGTCTATCCCCCGGAGGCAAAAAAGAAGAAGGTACATGGAACGGTCGTATTGGACGCGGTAATCGGGAAGGACGGAACCATAAAGGACGTGAAAGCTGTTTCCGGTCCGAAGATGCTCCAGCAATCCTCGATTGACGCCGTGAAGCAGTGGACCTACAAGCCTTATCTCTTAAACGGAGATCCCGTCGAAGTCGAGACGCATATCAACGTCATCTATTCTCTCGACAAATAACCAGAGTCCCACCCTTTTCGCTGGATGCCCCAGGTCTCCTGATTTTGGAGACCTGGGGGTACCTCAACCATCCATTCTCCCGCCTTCAGTCCTTCCCATGCACCAGCGCCTCAGCAAAGTGCAGAGCCTCACGCTTGCCCAATTGCTCAATCTGCTCCCTGCAACTGAATCCATCCGCAACCACGATGGTTTCCTGCGAAGCAGCCTCAACTGCAGGCAGCAGCCCCAGCCCCGCAATCGTCTTCGAGACCTCAAACTTATCCGCCTCAAATCCAAACGGCCCCGCCATGCCGCAGCATGTCGTCTCAATCGGCTCGACAGTTGCACCGGCCCTGCGCAGCAGCTCCATCTCCCTGGACGGCCCGCCGAAGACGGCCTTGTGATGACAATGCCCATGAATCAAAACACGCTTGCCCTCAAGCCGCCCCGCAACCGAATCCGGCGCCTTGGCCGCAAGCCAGTCGGCAAGCAGCCACGTCTGCTCGCGCAGGAGTTCCGCTCTCTTATCGTTTGGAAAAAGTTCCGGTAACTCGTCACGAAAGACGCTCGCGCAGCTCGGCTCAAGAAAGATAAACGGCAGCCCCGCGTGAATCTCAGGCTCCATCTGCTCCAGCACATCGGCAAGATACTTCTTCGCCTCGCCAAGCAGTCCAAAGTCATACAGCGGCCGCCCGCAGCACATGTGGTTGTGCGGCGTCAGCACATGGAACCCCGCCTCCATCAGTAGCGTCTCCGCTGAAGAGAGCACCTGCGGATGATAGTAGTTGTTCCACGTATCCGCCCACAGCAGCACCTCAACCGCGGGCGAGTTCACGTCGCACCCCTTGAATGGACGCTTGTACGTATATGGCCTCGCCGCAAGCTGCGGGAGCTTCCGCTCTTTTGCAATGCCAACAACGCGCTTAATCAGCGGCCCCGTCACCGGCCCATTCAAAATTGAGTTCGTAAACGACGGCGCAATCGAGCCCCACTTCGCCAGCTTGTCCGCAAAGCCAAACACATAGTGATGCAGCGGATGCGGCTTGCCCTTGTAGCGCTGCGCAAGGTACTCCGATTTGTACTGCGCCATATCCACCTGCACCGGGCACTCCGTCTTGCAGGCCTTGCAACTCAAACAAAGGTCCAGCGCATTCTCAACCGACTCCGAGCCAAACCCCTCCGCGCGCAGATCGCCGGCAAGCATCTCCCACAGCAGCCGCGCCCGCCCGCGTGTCGAGTGCTGTTCATCGCCCGTCGCGCGATAACTCGGACACATCACGCCGCCCGTAGTCTTGCGGCAAGCGCCCACGCCCACGCATCGCTCCGTAGCATGCGCCAGCGAGCCCGAGTCCTTCGCAAACGCAAAGTGCGGCTCAAACTCCTTATGCGTCTGCCCCGGCACATGCCGCAGATTCTCCACCGGGTCGTACACACGCACCGCATCCACCAGCTTGCCGGGATTCATGCGGTTCTGCGGATCCCACAGCACCTTGAACTCGCGAAAAGCTTCCATCAACTCCGGCCCAAACATCTTCGGCAACAGAGCCGCACGCGCCTGCCCGTCTCCATGTTCTCCGCTCAGAGATCCTCCAAAGCTAAGAACAAGATCCGCTGCACGATCCAGAAACTCGCGGAAGTTTCTGATTCCCTCCGCCGTATGGAAATCAAAGTTGATGCGCAAGTGCACACAGCCCTGCCCATAGTGCCCATACAACGCGCTGCGATACCCATACTCCGCCATCAACGCCGTGAGCTTGCGCAGATACTGCCCCAAATGCTCCGGCGGAATCCCCGCATCCTCCCAGCCTTCCCAACCCTCCGGCTCACCGGGCACAAACACCGTCGCGCCCAGTGCCGACTCGCGCACCGACCACACACGGGCCGCCTCATCAGCAGCGTAAATCCGCACCGTGGGAACCACAGGCCAACCCTGCGCCGCACGAACCAGCGCCTCCGCCTGTGCCTGCGCTTCCTCCGCGCTCCACGCACCCATCTCGACCAGAAGAAAACCGCCACCCTCCGGCAGCAGCTTCACATTCTCAACCGCAAGATTCTTCCGCCGCATAAAACTCAGCAGCAAGTCATCCATGCCTTCCAGCCCAATCGGCTTGTGCTCCAACGCCAGCGGCACCGCATCCGCAGCAAGAAACGCATCCGGAAACCCCAGCGCCGTCAGCACGCGATGCGGCGGACTCGAAACAAGATTCAGCGTAGCGGAAACAATGCTTGCGCAAGTCCCCTCCGAGCCAATCAGCGCCCGCGCCACATGAAAGCCATTCTCCGGCAGCAGCTCATCCAGGTTGTATCCCGAAACACGCCGCGGAATACGCGGATACTTCGCACGAATCAAATCCGCATAGCGGTCGCGAATCCGCGCCAACCCGGTATAAATCTCTCCAACGCGCCCGCCACCACGAATCTTCGCCGCCAGTTCCTCATTACTCGTCTTGCCAACCGTCAACCGCGTGCCGTCATACAAAACAACGTCGAGCGCCTCAACGTTATCCGAGACTTTCCCACCCAGCAGCCCATGCACGCCGCAACTGTTGTTGCCCATCATGCCGCCCAGCGTGCAGCGCGAGTGCGTCGCCGGGTCCGGCGCATAGGTCAAGTGATACTCCTCCGCAGCCTCGCGCAGCCGGTCCAGCACAATCCCCGGCTGCACCACGGCCAGCTTCGCCCCCGCATCAATCGAGCCCAACTCATTCATGTACTTCGAATAATCAAAGACCACGGCCACGTTTGCGCACTGCCCGGCAAGGCTCGTCCCCGCCCCGCGAGGCAAAACGGCTGCACCCACGGCCCTGCAGGCAGCCAGCGCAGTCTCCACATCCGCCGCATCTCGCGGCAGAATCACGCCCACCGGAAGCTGCCGGTAATTCGAAGCATCGGCTGCATACAACGCGCGCGAACCCAAATCAAAGCGCACTTCTCCGCGCACGATCTCTTTCAACCGAGCTTCCAGCTCACGGTGCGCGTCAAATTTCTCGTGGTCGAGCGGAGTCTGCTGGCCGAGGATGGCAAAGGTCGAGGTGGTCACACAGAAATGGTAGCGCGAGGAACACAGGAAGGAGGTTGCGCCATCACAACTCACCCAACGTCAACTCGCAAGAAACAAACCCCGTTTCCATTGATTGAACAGTTACTGAACCGCAGAAGAAAGATATTTGCGCGCCATTTCGATGAATTTCTTCACCAGTACTGATCTTGGCCCGTGGCTGTTCCACGCAATACCAATATTCCATTCCGCTTCAGGAATCCTCGTCTCCGCAAATCGTATCTGGGGTACCCGCATCAGCCGCACAGCGCTTGGCACAATACTCACTCCCAAACCCGCGCGCACCAGGTTGAGCACGGTAAAAAACTCATCCGCCTCCTGGACAACTCTGGGCACAAATCCCGCCGCGCGGCAGGTTCGAAAAACGTGGTCATGGAAACTGGCGGAGTCCGAACGGGAAGGAAGAATGAATGGAGCCTTGCTTAGCGCCGCCAATCCGCGCCTCGTGTTGTAGGTTGCCTGCTCGCTCATCACAAGCATCAGCCGCTCCTTCACAATCGGGATGGCCTCAATCTCCTGCGTTCGGACAGGCAGGCGCACAAACCCAACATCAATCCTGCGGTCAATCAGCGCCTGCGTTTGGTCCGAGGTAGACATGTCCCCTACCCACAAATCCACATTAGGAAAACGGCTGCGGAAGCGCAGTACAAGATTCGGCAAGCCGCGGGCAAGAACAGCAATTCCGAATCCCACTCGCAGCGTGCCTGCCTCTCCCTTCAAGGCGAGCCGCGTAACTCTTTCCACAGCTTCGGAGTCCTCGATAACCCTGCGTGCATGTTTGAGCAGCACCTGGCCAGCCGCCGTCAGGTGCAGTCCATGCGAACGCCGAATCAGCAACTGCCCGCCAAGCCGGTCTTCCAGGCGGCGAATCTGCTTGCTTAAGGCCGGCTGCGAAACATGAAGAATCTCAGCGGCACGTCGAAAGTGCCGTTGTTCGGTAAGAACCACAAATGCGCGCAAATCACTCAGGTCTAGACTCATAACTCCAAACTCATAACCAAAAGTTATCAAAATATGTCTTATGTTTCATTGGACACATATCGGTCAGCACCCACAATCTAGGGAAGAACCTTCGGAGGAAGCATGGATCGCCGTGAATTTGTCACTCGTTCTGTAGCAGCGGCAGCGGGAGCCTCGCTTGTTGGAAAAAACATCGAAGCTGCCGCCCAAACAGCCGCAGATCACGTACTCAATTCCGTACCCGGCTCCATACCCGAATCCCAAATCCGTGCCGCACGCTTCCCCGACGGCTTCCTCTGGGGCGCAGCCACGGCCTCCTACCAGGTAGAAGGCGCATGGAACGAGGACGGCAAAGGCGAATCGATCTGGGACAAGTTCACGCATACACCCGGCAATGTGCGTGGCGGAGTAACCGGCGATGTCGCCTGCGATCACTACCATCTTTATCCGCAAGACGTCGCGCTGATGAAGCGCCTGAACCTGAAGAGCTATCGCTTCTCCATCTCCTGGCCACGCATTCAGCCCGCCGGAATTGGCTCGCCCAACATGAAGGGAATCGACCACTACAGCCGGCTCGCCGATGCGCTTCTTGCAGCCGGCATTCGCCCCTGGTGCACCATGTATCACTGGGATCTTCCACAGCCACTGGAAGACAAAGGAGGCTGGCCGAATCGCGATCTCGCAGGCTACTTTGCCGACTATGCCGGCATTCTTGCCAAGTACCTCGGCGACCGAATCACGGTGTGGGCTCCCTTCAACATGCCCTGGAACATCGCATACATGGGCTATGCCGCCGGCTCCTTTCCGCCGTGTCGCAAAAGCTTTCCCGACTTTCTGAAAGCAGCGCACACGCTCGCCCTCGCGCAAGCAGAAGCGCACCGCTCCGTAAAGGCTGCTTCTTCCAAAGCTACCTTCGGCAGTGCATACGAGATGGCGCCGGCCTATCCGAAAACAAACTCCGAAGCAGACATAGCAGCCGCCCGGCGATATCACTTCATGAACAACGTCTTCTTCCTGGAAGCAACCATGAAAGGTCGCTACCCGGACGCTTTTGTTGGCGAACCACCCTACGACCTTATGGGCGTAAAACCAGGCGACGAAAAACTCCTGCTCGCGCCGCTGGACTGGATTGGCTTCCACTTCTATACACGCCGCATCGTTTCCGATGCCAGCAACGCGCAATCCTTTGGCGGCGGCAGCTTCGGCGGAACCGAAATCGAGTCAGAAACCGCAGGCGGACGCGATCCCTACACCAAGATTCGCGCCTCCATGCCCACCGAAGGGCCGCTGACGGACTCCGGCATGGAGGTATGGCCCCGCGGCATCTACGACCTCGTCACCCAGATAACGAAGGAGTACAACCATCCCATCATTGAGATTACGGAAAGCGGCGGCGGCTATCTCGACGCGCCCTACGACAAGGACAACGGCCGCATACCCGACACACGCCGCATCCAGTGGTATCGCCAGGTGCTCGCAGAGCTTGCGCGAGCCATTGCAGATGGTGCGCGCGTCCGCGCCTATCACGCATGGAGCCTGCTCGATAATTTCCAATGGGCAGAGGGCTTCACCGAGCGCTACGGACTCATCTATGTGGACTTCCGAAGCCAGCAACGCACCATCAAGGATTCAGGCTATTGGTACAGCCGCGTCGCCGCCTCCAACAAGCTTGATGTGTAATTGACTCAGCGGAGAGCAGACACGAAATGACACAAGCGTCTGTATGAACGGGCAACACGAACTGCTTGCCCAGGCCCATTTCGAGGATATGCTGAGGTCATGCAATCGCAGGTGCCGTATCTACTGGGTGTGAAGCTAGTGCAGGAGCGCTTACCCGCAGAAAGAAACTTTCCTTTTAACCTAAGATTCCTGCCCTGCCTGGATTTAGAAATCGAAGTTCCTGTCACTTTTTTCGTTGGAGAAAATGGCAGCGGCAAGTCTACACTTCTGGAAGCCATCGCTTCCTTGTGCCGCTTGCCAGTCGCGGGCGGCGGGCGTAATGAGCTTTCCTCTACACACGCACCAGAGAACGATAGTGCACTCTCTCGTGCTCTGCGACCCGCCTTTCGCCGCCAGCCTCGGGACGGTTTCTTTCTACGCGCCGAGTTTGCCGCGCACTTTGCTTCACTGCTCGATGAGCGGAAGACCGACCCTGACTTCATGGGTGATCCGTATTCGCAATATGGCGGAAAGTCATTACATATGCAGTCGCATGGCGAAGCTTTTCTGGCAATTTTGCAGAATCGTATCCAGCGTGGAGTCTTTCTGCTCGACGAACCGGAGTCCGCACTCTCTCCGCAACGTCAACTCGCCTTGCTCATCCTGATTCACAATCTCGTCATGCAAGGCGAGTCGCAATTTGTGATTGCCACACACTCACCAATTTTGCTCACGTATCCGGGAGCAGAGATTGTCAGCTTTGACGGAGATAACCTGAGCAAAATTTCGTTGGAAGAAACTTCGCACTATCAAATCACGCGTGGAATTCTTGAATATCCCACTCGGTACTGGGAACACTTACTCCGGGAATAAGGCCTATCGCGAAGGCCACTCCTCCACCACAATCCCCATATCATTCAGCTTCTGAATCGCCGCCTCCATATTGCGGCGAATCACAGGCCGCACCTTGCGCGAGGCCTCCGGCGACTCCGCAATTGCCACCACGCGCCCATAGCGCCACGCGCCATCCGGCAGCGCAATAAGCGCCTTCGGCATATCCGCAAGGTGAATCTGAATCTCCTGCTTCCGCGCAGCTTCGGGACGCAACATCGTTCCCTCGCCAATCGGGCTGGTATTGGCATCCTCCATCACCACATGCAGATCCATGCGGTCTGCATCCACGGTCAGGAAGGGATTCTTCCACTCCGCCGCATCGTGAACGTTAATGTAGAGGCTCTTGGTAGGCAGCGGAATATGCTGCAGCGCCGTGCGCTCCATGGCCGACTCCGATGCCGCGGCCTGCGCATGCAATTCCGCATTTCTCGCATTGGCTGCAGCACTGGCCGCTACCTTCTGCGCGGAGTGCGCCGCGTTCTGCGCCACCCCCACAACTTCCTGCTCCTGCTTGTGGCAGGCGGTGGGTACAAGCGTCACCAAGGTAAGGACAAATGCAGTTGCCGCAATCGTTATGCCGTGCTTCACGCGCTAAGAATACCGCACTGCGCGTACGGCGAACTGCGCCTTCGACGCCACAAGTGGGCCGGAACGTAACTATTGTGGTCCTCCCGCTGATCAGAAGTTGCATTTTGGGAACAGCTTGCACGAAATGCCGTCGCCCACCCCTAAGCAAATACGTCCAACCGAAATAGCATTTAACTACCAATAATTCCTGCATCACCCCTGCGGCTTTTTCCGCCACAGGGCGGGGGAATAGCACCAGGTTCCGCTTCTGCACAAATGGCGCCGCAGGCGCAGTGGCCCCACCGCAGGTGGTGCTATGCTTAATGGTTTACCGTTACGCCCTGCTTGGTCCAAAAATGCTGACGGGCGCTGTATTGAAGGAGTCATCGATGGAGCACAGGGGGCGCAAGCACCACCAGGACCGCGTAGCCGAAACACTGCGCGAAGAGATCGGCGCCATGATCGGCGGCGAGCTCACAGACCCGCGCATCGCCTCGTGCCACGTCAGTGAAGTCGTCCTCAACGCCGGCGGCAAATCCGCCCGCGTCTACGTTGAGCTCGACAGCTCCACCCCCAACATCGACAAGGCCGAAAAAGAAACCGTCGCCGGCCTCGAAGCCGCCAAGGGCTACATCCGCTTTGAGTTGAAGGAGCGCATGGGCGTCCGCCACGTACCGGAGCTAGCCTTCTTCGCCGACCGCTCCGGCCGCCTCACGGCACGCATAGACGAGCTGATGACCCGCGGCCGCAAGCGGCAGAAAGCGACGGAATAGCCCCGCATGACCGGCCTTCCCCAAAAACTGCCCCAGAAACAGGCTGGTCAGGCTGACCCGCCCAATCTCGTGCCCAGTCCCATGCCCGACTGGCCCGTTGGCTACGTCCCCGCCGATCCCATCCCAGCCATTCTCGACGTGTTCCGCAAGGGCGAGCGCTTCCTCGTCTGCTCCCACTCCCGCCCTGACGGCGACGCCGTTGGCTCCATGCTGGCCATGGGCATGCTGCTCAACCAGCTCGGCAAGTACGCTGAGCTCGTCACCACCGACAGCATCCCCGCCGTCTACCGCGACCTCCCCGGTGCCGAAGCCATCCGCCTTGCCCTCCGCGTCCGCGGCCCCTACGATGCAGTCATCCTGCTTGAATGCGACAGCCTCGACCGCGCCAAGGTCCTCGGCCTCGAACCTTTCTTTCACATCAATATTGACCATCACTCCAGCGGCAAAAACTACGGCAACCTCAATTGGATCGTCCCGGAAGCCGCCAGCGTAGGCGAGCTGGTCTACCGCCTCATCCAGGCTGCAAAAGCCGGGGGCTTCGGCGTCACCCTGACCCCGCAGATGGCCACCTGCCTCTATACCACCCTCCTCACCGATACCGGCGGCTTCTGCTACGGCGGCACCAAGAGCTCCACCTTTGAAGTAGCCCGCGAGCTGACCGCAGCCGGCGCCGACCCCATCCTCATCGCGCAAAAAATCTACTACTCCACTCCCGTCTCCAAGATGCTCCTACTCGGCGCCGCGCTCAACACGTTGCACGTCAAAAACGGCCTCGCCTGGCTCTGGGTCACCAACGCCGACGTAGAGCGCACCGGAGCCGTAGAAGAAGACCATGAAGGCATCGTGGACCATGCCATCGGCATCGCCGGCGTGCAGGCCGCGGTCTACCTCCGCGAGCTGCCGGAAGGCCGCATCCGCCTGAGCCTGCGCAGCAAGGAATCCGTGGATGTAGCCGCCATCGCCGAAAGCCTCGGCGGCGGCGGCCACGAAAAAGCTGCCGGCCTAACCCTGGACGGCCCCCTCGAAAACGCCCGCGAAGAAATCCTGGCGGTCCTGAGAAAAGCAGGGACGAAGGGCGAGTGACGAAGGACGAAAAAGCCCTTCGAATTCGCCGACGGGATTGCCTGTTCTCTTATCTGAACTTAATCCCCATGGAAATCGCTCGACAGCAACCCAGCCCACCCCTCGTCATTCGTCCTTCGCCACTTGTCCCTCGTCTGTTAGCCTAGTCCCTGTCGTGGAGAGTAATCCGAACCCTTCAGTCTCCCCTCAGCCGCAACCGGTTTCTCATGAGCCGGTTGAGCCTGCATCCCTGCGCTCCAAGCTCCCCAGCTGGGCAACAGTCGCGGAAGCCACTGTCTTCCTTCTCTTTACCGTCTTTTTCCTCACTTACGGAGTCACCCCCTGGCTCGGTGGCGACGGTCTTGGCCTCGTCGGCGCAGACGAGCCCCGCTACGCGCAGATCGCCCACGAAATGCTCGCCCGCTTCGACGCCGCGCACTCTCTCAAGGAGCGCCTGAGCGCCTGCGTCACGCCTTATCTTTACGGCCATCCTTGGCTCGAAAAACCGGCCCTCTACTATTGGCGCGCCATGTTCGTCTTCCAGGACGTTGGCGTCCACGACTGGTCCGCCCGCCTGCCCTCCGTCAGCTTCGCCTTCATCATGGCGGGCCTCATCTACCTGCACATGCGCCGCTTCCGCCGCGGCGGCCATCTCGACGCAGCCCTCATCACCGTCGCTTGCCTCGGCATCATCGGCTTTGCCCGCGGAGCTTCCACCGACATGCAGATGGCCGCACCGCTAGCCATCGGCCTGCTCGGCTGGTACGCCTGGTATGAAACAGGGTCGAAGTTCTGGCTCTTCGACATCTACTTCTTCACCGGCGTAGCCACATTGGCCAAAGGCCCCGTAGCGCCGTTCCTCGATCTCGTAATCCTCGTCTGCTTCGCTGCCTTGCGCAAAGAGTGGTCCATCCTCAAGAAATCCTTCTGGTGGCCCGGTGTGCTGCTTTACTTCGCCATCGTGCTGCCGTGGTTCATCGCCGTCCAGCACCAGAACCCCACCTTCTTCCGCGAATTCTTCCTTGAGCAGAACCTGCAGCGCTTCTCCACCAACCGCTACCAGCACATGCAGCCCTTCTGGTACTACCTGCCCGTGCTCATCCTCTCCACCATGCCGTGGACTGTCGTAGCAACCCGCGCCTTCATCGACGGCGTCCAGACTTCCGTAGCCGAATGGCGCATACGCCACTCCAAAAACATCTCCCGCATCAAGCTCAGCCAGCCCGGCGACGGCTTCCCCGAGTTCCTCGTCATCTGGGCCATCGTGCCTCTGGTCTTCTTCTCGTTCTCGCAGTCCAAGCTCCCCGGCTACATCCTGCCGTCCATCCCGCCCATCACCATCCTCACCGGCGACTATCTCTACCGCTGCCGGCAAAAGGGCCTCAACCGCTGGGTTCTCATTGGTCACTGCCTGCTCACCGGCGTCGTAGCCCTCGCCGCGCTCATGCTGCCGTGGTTCGTCGCTCACGGAGCAGCCATGCCCCCGCTGCAGCCGCTCCTCATCGCCTCCCTCACCGCCACCGGCGCGGCCCTGCTCATCCTTGTCGTGGTTAACGGCTTCGGCGTAGCGCGCCTCCGTCTCGCCACCTGCGGAGTCCTCGCCGTCCTGCTCCTCTTCCTCTACGGCGTCGGCCCGTTCTTCTTCATCCCCGCATGGGCACGCACCAAGCGCGTCATCCACATGCTCGACCGCACCTACTCCGCGCGCCCGCTGGCCGACAAGCTCACCGCCTACGCCCCATCCAACGAAACCGTAGCCGTCTTCCAGGTCCGCCGCGACATGGAGTACGGCCTCTCCTTCTACCGCAATCATCAAGTGGTCAACTACGAAGAGAGCGGCGTGCCGCAGGAACAACACCTGCTCGTCGCGCGCATCACCGGCAGCGGCGGCAAAGACCTCCACACCGCCGGAATGCTCGCCGCCTATCTGGAAGGACGCCACTACGAAACGCTCTTCAACTGGCCCGAGCAGGGCCTGGAAGTCTACCTCGTAGGCCAGGCCGGCGCATCCGACCTATTCCCCAGCGGGCAATAGTCTTACCGAAGAGAATCATGCTCGGAGGGAGCAGGGGCCTTCAGGCCCCTGAAACAAGCACAAAGAAAAGAAGGGGCTTTAGCCTCGGATCATATCCCAACTTCAATCAGCCGGGTGCCCCACATCTCCCGTAGTTGGAGATGTGGGATACCCATACCCTACATTCCCCCTATCCCGTTCTCCCCCAATTCCCATCCCGACCAACGGGAGGACCACAAAGCTCCGTGGCAGCCGTCAGGCTGCGGTAGCTGCATGCAATGCTGCATTGCCACAAAACCAACTCTGCGGCACAATAACCGGAAGACCTGTGCAGTAATCCAGCAGTATCTGGGACCGACCGGGGAATCGCATGACTTCTGGAGTCAGCTACGAGATTCTCGACCTGCGGCACTTTACAGCGGCCATGCTGCGCCCGCTGCTGGAGGCCGAGGAGCGCGTTTGGCGTCAGCGCCTGCACTGGGACTATCGCGCCTCCGCCCGCCTGCTCATGCAGTATCTCGACGGCCACATGCTGCCCGGATACGCCGCGCTGGAGCCCAATCCAGCCCTCAACTCGGCCCGTTCCTCCGAGCTAACCCCCGCCAGCCGCACCAGCGTCCCACCACGCATCGCCGCCTACGCCTTCTGCGTCTACGAGGACACTAAGGCCGTCATCGGCGACGTCTTCGCCGACCCCGCCGTCACCGGCCAGCCGCCGGTCGAACTCGAAGAAACCCTTCTGCGTCACCTGCTTGAAACCCTGCAGCACTCGCCGCACGTCGACCGCATCGAGTCGCAGCTGCTCCTCCATCCCTCCGGCACGCATGAAGGCGTCTTCCGCGAACACGGCTTCCAGCTCTTCCGCCGCCTCTTCATGGTCCGCCCGCTCGAGGACCTCTCACCTGTACACACCGAGTTGCCCACCGGCTTTGAAGTCCGCTCCTGGCGCGACGAAGATCTCACCGCTGCCAGCCGTCTCATCTGCGAGTGCTACGCCGACCACCCGGACAGTTACATCAACGACCAGTACCGCACCCAGCAGGGCTCGCTGCGCTTCCTGCACAACATCGTGCGCTACTCCGGCTGCGGAACCTTCTCGCCCGGCGTCTCCCATCTCGTCACCGAGCGCAGCACCCGCGAACCGGTAGCCCTCCTGCTTGCCTCCCGCGTCAGCGCACAAAGCGGCCACATCACCCAGCTCTGCGTCCGTCCAAAGGACCGCCGCCGCGGCCTCGCCCACTTTCTGCTCGGCATCGGTGCCCAGGGCTTTCTCCGCCAGGGCATGTCGGAAGTTTCCTTAACCGTCACCGAAGCCAACGCCGAAGCCATCGACCTCTACCGCCGCGAAGCCTACGAAATGCGCCACACCTTCGACGCCGCAGTCTGGGAGCGCTCCGGAACCCGCTAGAGCCAAAGCCCCGTAGCCTTTCGCCAGTTCTCCCGTCTCTCGTTCTCCCCACAAAATGGAGCGTGTCATCCTGAGCGAAAGGGGCCCCGAGCGTATTTCAGCTCGGGGGTGGTAAGCGAAGGATCTGCGGTTGCCTTTCGCCAGCTCTCCCAACCAAGCCGGGTGCCCCAGGTCCCTGAAGTTGGGACCTGGGATACCCATACCGCCAGTTCTCCCAATTTCCGCTCTCCCACGAAATTGAGCGGTGTCATCCTGAGTGCAAGGGGCCCCGAGCGTTTTTCAGCTCGGGGGTGGTAAGCGAAGGATCTGCGGTTGTTCTTCGCTAGCTATCCCAGAAATCTCGGGCGGGCGCCCCACATCTCCCGAATTTGGAGACCTGGGATAGCACTCCCACCAACTCTCCCTCAAAAACTCGTTTTCAAGGCGTCGCAACAATCCGGGAAGTCGAACCAAACTTGTGGTAATCCACAAACTGAACCTCATTCAAATGCCGCTCAATCCCAACTCCGTCGATGCGTTCCATCCTGGCATTGTGCGCCGCAGTCATAGCGATACTTCGCACCGGACAAACATAAGTCTGGCCGCCGATCTCGACCTCTCCATATTGAACAGCAAGCTCCGACGCAACTACCGGAGCAGAAGCATCCAAATCCGCCCGGATGGTAATGCGCCGGATAACGCCGGAATCGGGACTAAGGACAACTTCTCCGTGATACGCCGGATGATCACGGAACGACAGCGTCGGTGAGTTGTCCCCCGGGGGCACATAACAACAAAAATCCACGAGATAATGCGAAGCCAATTTAGGCACAACATAGTGAAAAACAGCCAGCCGTTCCCCAGCCGGATCGATCTCCCATCTCGCCCATTCAACGCTGCCCTGCGCGAAATCACGAAAGACCTCCGAGAGAATCGGCCCAAATTCTCCCATCGACATCAACCCCGGATGGAATGTCGCCAGCGTCATCGGCTGAGCGCGGGAATCCTCAGTTATCTCTCTCCCGTTCCGATAAGCAATCTGGTTTTTGAACTCACCCATCGGATGCAACAGGATTGTTGGTTGCGGGTGTTTCGTCTCCAGCTTCAGCGGTAGGTTGTCGAATCTGTGCGTATACCGGACAGCCAGAAAATCAGGAAGATGCTGCAAGGCAGTCCGGGCGTACTCCGCAGCCTTGCCGACCATCTCCAGCTGTGCCTGTGAACTTGGAGCCGGAAGAGTGAAGCTTTGACCCGATGGAGGCGCTGCAAAGATGGACTCATCGGCCAACAGCCGAAGCTGCCCAATGCTCTCAGGGCCCGGTATAGTTTCGGACACAAGCTGGCTCAATGCCCGCCCGGTCAACCGTTCCGAAAGAGTAACGGAACTAAGCCGCCCTGCCGTATCGCTATCGGCACGTTTCGATTTGTGCTGAGCCAGCAGAAAGTCATGAAGCTGCACGAGCGTGACCTCTTGCCCCATGGCACAAGGGACAAAAGAGATCGCAAGGAAGCTCAAAATCACCCCACCAACGCGCACGCCCCCTCCCAGTAATGCAATCGCAGTCCATTAGACTCTGCACACTCGGTGTAATAACCAGGGCAGTGGGTAGACCGGGATTGGTCCCCCGCAAAATAACGCAAAAATAAATCCCAAATGTGTGGAAAAACTTTGCGGTGAATTACCCCCATTTATGCCACACTCAAAATAAGCAAAGAAAACGGCCCGATTCCCAAGGAATCGGGCCGTCGTAATTTTCCCCTTGCTTTTCGAAAAAAAACGCATCCAAATTAGGAAAAGTACACCAAAGTAACCATCAAATTACTAATCAGTAAACATGAAATATTTATCCTAAATATTTCTATTTCAATAAGATATAGTCAAAAACTCCACACTCTTGAAACATCGCTCTTTGCAGCAAACAAAAAGCGAATAAGGATTTCCCCCTAACAAATAGAAACGGCCCTCCGGCAAATGCCGGAGGGCCGTTTGAACGCCAAGCTACGAAGCCGTAACCGGCCGCGAAGGCTTCGAGCCCCACAGCCCGTAGTAGGCAATGAACAGGTAGCAGATCGCTGGAATAATCAGCGCAGTCTGAATGCTGTGCGTCTTGTCCGCCAGCGAGCCAATCGCCAGCGGTACAATCGCGCCACCCACCACCGCCGTCATAATCAGCCCCGAACCCTTGCTCGTCATCGGCCCAAGGCCCGCAATGCCCAGCGCAAAGATGTTCGGGAACATGATCGAGTTGAAGAACCCGCACAGCAGGATGGCGATAATCGCCGTCCACCCGTGCGTGGCCATGGAGACAAAGATGAACAGCGTAGCCGCAAATCCAAAGATACCCAGCAGCTTGCCGGCCTTGATGAGCGTCAACATCCACGAGCCGAGCAGGCGGCCGATAAGCGCGCCGAACCAGTAGAGCGAAACCAGGAAGGAGGCGGTCTTCGCGTCGGAAACGCCCTGCGTCTTGAAGTAGTTCACGGCAATCGAGGCCAGGCCCACTTCCACGCCCACATAAAGGAAGATGCCCACCGCGCCCAATACCGTGTGCTTGTAGCTCCAGATGCTGCGCGTCAGAATCGAGTCACCTTCCTTGCCAGGGCGGAACTCCTGCGTCTGCTGCACCTGCGGAAGGCTGAGGAACATGACAATCAGGCCGAGGATAAGCAGCCCGCCGGCAATCGCCAGGTACGGTCCGCGCACGGTGTTGGCCACAGCAGCCTTGCTCGAAAAGTCAGCCGTATCGGTAAGGATGTACGCACCCGCAACCAGCGGAGCAATCGTGCCGCCGAGCGAGTTGAGCGCCTGCGCCAGTGTCAGCCGAACGGGTGCGGAATGCTCAGGCCCCAGGATCGCTACATAAGGATTTGCCGCCGTCTGCAGCGCCGTCACGCCCGCGCCCACCACAAAAATGGCCACCAGGAACAGCGAGAAGCTTGGCACCTTGGCCGCCGGAACAAACAGCAGGCAGCCCACAACCTGGATAAAGAGCGAGACCACCATCGTCTTCTTGTAGCCGATCGACTGGATCAGCTTCGAAGTCGGCGAGGAGAAGACAAAGTAGGCCAGGAAGAAAGCCGATTCCACCAGCATCGCCCAGCCGTAGGGAAGATCGAAGATCGCCTTCAGGTGCGGCACCAGCGCCATATTCAGGTTGGTAATGAACCCGAAGATGAAGAACAGGATAGTCACCGTGATAAACGGGCCTGTATAGTTCGGCGCACTAGCCGTCGCCGGAGGTGTGGATCGTGTTGCCATGTGAGGTGGTTTCCTCGATTCTTTCTGAGTTGCGCAAAGCACATGCTGCCACACAACGATAACCTCCGAACGGCCCCGAAGGGAAGCGAACAGGCTTTTAACTTTGGGTCTGGCAACACCTTCGGCTATCCTCTTCTTTCAGCAAATAGCAGGGAATCAGGAGACAGGCACGTGGCAGGCGAAGCGATGACCGAGGCTCGCAAGGCAAAAATCCTTGCAGCGCTCGAAGGCAACTGGCAAGCCGAGATGGAGGGCTATCACACCTACAACACGCTCGCCGACCATGACTCGGACCCGGTGCGCGCGCAGGTGCTGCGTCATCTTGCCTCGGCAGAGCTGGAACATGCCGCGCTTTGGGCCCAGCGCATCAAGGAGCTCGGCGGTGTAGAGCCGAAGTACTCCGGTACTCCCGGTGGCCAGGCCGACTCGCTGGCACATCGGGCCGGCGGTCTGCGGAACTCGCTCCAACGCCTCGAAATCGACGAAGGCCGCGACATTGCCAAATACGGCGCGCAGCTTCAGGAGCTCGGCGACGAGGGCTCCGTCGATATCCTGCACCACGTCATTGAAGACGAAAAGCAGCACCACCGCGAGCTGAGCTCTCTGCTACGCGGTCACTATGCGCTGTCCCCTGACAGCACGCACAAAGTCGATCCCAAAGCCGTGCTCGACGAGCTGCTGGCCAAACGCAACAACGGTCGTCAGCAGCCCGGAAGCTGGATAGGCGACGCAATCTACGGCATCAACGACGGTCTCGGCGCCATCTTCGGCATCGTCTCCGGCGTCTCCGGCGCCACGGCTGGCGAAAGCAAGTACGTTCTCCTCGCTGGCCTGTCAGGAATGATCGCCTCCGCGCTCTCCATGGGCTCCGGCGCCTACCTCGCCGCCAAAAGCGAGCGTGAAATCTACGAAGCAGAGGTCGCCCGCGAACGCGAAGCCGTCCGCCTGAATCCGGCAGAAGCCCGCGAGCTGCTTTCGCTCTACTACCAGGTCAAAGGCCTGCCCGAAGAAGACGCCTTCCAGGTCGCCGACCACCTCGCCCGCGACCCCGACCAGGTGGTGCGCGCGCTGGTGAGCGAGCGCCTCGGCTCGAGTGAAAATGCTTTGAGCAAGCCGATGGTCTCAGCCACGTCAGGCGCTCTTTCCACGGCCGTCGGTGCCATCATTCCGGTGATTCCGTTCTTCTTTCTCGGTGGCACAACGGCAATCATCGTAGCCGCTATCGTTTCGCTCATCGCGCACTTCGCCGTCGGCGCAGCCAAGAGCCTCATCACCGTCCGCTCATGGTGGTCATCTGGTTTTGAAATGACAATCGTCGGGGCAATCGAAGGCGCAGTCACCTACGGAATCGGAATGTTGCTGGGCACAGGCGGACTGTAAAGGCTGCTCTTAGCTTGTGGAGACAGCGGAAGCCGTAATCTCCCGCGCCGCGTCGCGCCCCAGCCGGATGCAATCGGGAATCCCAATGCCGTCATAAGCATTGCCAATAAGATGCAGCCCCGGCAACGCGGCCACATGCCCGCGAATCCGCGCCACACGCTCAAGATGCCCAACCGCATACTGCGCCATCGACCGCCGCCAGCGGCTCACGCGAGCCTCTTCGGGCTCAACGTGCAGCCCGACCACGCTGCTCCCAAGAATCTCCGCAATCTCCCGCCGTGCCGTAGCAATCAACACTTCGTCCGGCTGATCAAGCAGCGGCTCATTGCGCACACCGCCTAAGAACGCCCGCAGCACAGCCTTCCCTGGAGCCGTGCGCCCCAGGAACTTGCGATGCGCAAAGGTGCAGGCCAGCATCGCCCGCCCGGAGCTCGCCGGAACCAGGAACCCGAAGCCATCCGGCAACGGCCCCAGCTTCGCTTCGTCATAAATCAGGTTCACCGCAATCGAAGAAGAATAGGGAATCCCCGCAAGCTCCTCGCTCAACTGCGCATCCACAGTCGCCAGCAGCTTGCCCGCCGCCCATGCCGGAGTAGCCACAATCAGAGCATCAAATTCTTCGTTACCGCTCTCCGCTGTAACACGCCAACCGTTAGCGGTACGTTCCACTTGCCGCACCGGAGTATTCAACCGAACAGCTTCGGGCTTGAGCTTCGCCGCCAGCGCATCAATCATCTGCTGCAACCCACCACGCAGCGTAGTGAAGATGCTGCGCGCACCGCCGCGGACAGCGCCTGCCTGTCGCACAGGCGCATTCTTACGCGCCGCCAGCATAGCCCGCGTCAGCGAGCCGTACTTCGTTTCCATCTCCACCAGCCGCGCAAGCACTGCTCGCGCGCTCAACTGGTCTGCCTCTCCGCCATAGATACCGCTCAGCAACGGCCCTGCAAGCCTATCCACAACTTCCGGCCCATAGTGCCGCTCCACCAGCGAAGCCACCGACTCATCCTGCTCGCTAGGCCGCGGCGGATGCAGCAATTCCATCCCCATGCGAATCTTCGTGCTCAAAGAGAACAGCGGCGAAAGCGCCGTCGGCACCAGCTTCGTCGGCACCAGAAACATCAGCCCATCCGGCAGCGATACCAGTCGGTTCTTCACCACGATGTACGTCTTCCGCGCCGGATCATTCGAAGGAATCAGCGAATTTCCCAGCCCCAACTCGCGGCAAAGCTCCGCTGCCGCAGGCTTCTCAGAAAGAAACGAATCCGGCCCATCCTCCAGCACCGAACCGGCCACTCTCTCGCTCGCAATCACGCCGCCCAGCCGCGGACCGGCCTCAAAGAGCGTATATGCAGCGCCAGCTTTTTCAAGCTCGTACGCCGCTGCCAGTCCCGCAATGCCCCCACCAATGATCGCCGTGCGCATCTGTTTATCCCCACTTAGATTATCGGCCGTCAACAGACTTGCAGAAGCGTAACTCATAGCGAGCAATCTCCAAAATTTCAATCTACGATCCCACCTTCTGGGAGAAAGTGACAAGAATCACTCATCGCCCGTCCCGGGCAGGCGTATAACAAAGAGTTCTATTAGGAATGGACGAGCCCAGGTGTCTGCGCCCACGTCCGCGCAGCCATAACCATCGGATTAGCCGGGGAACTGCATGACCGCAGAGTTGATTCACCGCCTGCATTTTGCCTTTACCATCACCTTTCACTACCTCTTCCCGCAGCTCACCATGGGGCTTGCGCTGCTCATCGTAGTGATTAAGACCGTTGCGCTGCGAACGAGCGATCTGCACAAAGCCGAGCTGTGGGATAACGCCGCGCGCTTCTGGGGCAGGATCTTCGGCATCAACTTCGTGATGGGCGTCGTCACCGGCATCCCTATGGAGTTCGAGTTCGGCACCAATTGGGCGCAGTTCTCGCGTGTCTCCGGCGGTGTCATCGGCCAGCCGCTTGCCATGGAAGGCGTATTCAGCTTCTTCCTCGAATCTGCTTTCCTCGGCCTCTTCCTCTATGGTGGCCATTTCCTCTCGAAACGCATGCACTGGTTCTCCGCCGTCATGATCTTCGTCGGCTCTTGGATATCCGGCTTCTTCATCATCGTCACGGACGCATGGATGCAGCATCCCGTGGCCTATGAAGTCATCAACGGCCACTATGAAGTGCTCAGCTTCTGGCAACTGCTTCTGAATCCATGGGGTCTGCTCCAGTACATGCACAACATGACCGGCGCCGTCATCACCGGCTCCTTCGTCATGGCCGCCGTCGGAGCGTTTTATCTGCTCGATGACCGCGAACCTGAGTACGGCCGCATCTTTCTGAAGGTCGGGGTAATCGCAGGCCTTATCGCATCCATCGCCATCATCTTTCCCACCGGCGACCTGCACGGCAAATACGTTGCGCGCAATCAGCCTGCGGCCATTGCCGGCATGGAAGGCCTTTTCAAAAGCGAGACCGGCGCAGGCATTGTGCTCATGGGCCAGCCGAATGAAGAGGCACAGCAGATCGACAACCCTATCGTGGTGAACGATGTGCTGAGCTTTCTCATCTACGGAACCACCAAAGCCGAAGTGAAGGGCCTTGACCAGATTCCGCGCGACCAGTGGCCCACGGCGCTGCCGCTGCTCTACTACTCGTACCACATCATGGCTGGCCTCGGAACGTGGTTTGTACTGCTCATGATATTCAGCGCCTTTCTGCTGTGGCGGCACAAACTTTTCACCACACGCTGGACGTTGTGGCTGCTACTCATCAGTTTCCCGCTGCCGTACATTGCCAACACCGCCGGATGGATGACCGCAGAGCTTGGCCGCCAGCCATGGCTCATCTACGGCCTCATGCGCACCAGCGAGGGCTACTCGCAAATGGTCTCAGCCGGCAACGGCCTCTTCACCCTGCTCGGCTTCATGGGCATGTACACGCTGCTGGGTCTGTTATTTACTGTCCTCGTCTACCGCGAAATTTCACGCGGCCCTGAAGCCGAAGCGGCGCACTAGCCGGAAAGGAGCAGAAACAATGGGTTTTATCTGGTTCTGGCTCGTCGCCATCATGATCGTAGGCTATGTCGTTCTTGACGGCTTCGACCTGGGCGTCGGCGTACTGCATCTCTTCCTTGTCCGCGATGAGGCCGAGCGCAAGGCGAGTCTCAAGTCCATTGGACCTGTGTGGGACGGCAACGAAGTCTGGCTGCTTGCCGGGGGCGGCACACTCTACTTTGCCTTTCCGTTGCTTTACGCCTCGGCCTTCAGTGGCTTCTACCTGCCGCTGATGATCGTTCTCTGGCTGCTCGTGTTGCGCGGTGTCAGCCTCGAACTACGCAATCACATCGACCTTGGCGTCTGGACCAGCCTTCTCGACGGTGTCTTTGGATTCGCAAGCGCACTGCTCACCATCTTTTACGGCGCCGCACTCGCGAATGTTATTCGCGGCGTACCGCTGCGCGATGACGGTTTCTTCTTTTTACCGCTCTGGACCAACTGGCAGCCTGGAGCCAATCCCGGCATCCTCGACTGGTACACAGTGATCGGCGGCCTGGTCGCACTCGTAGCTCTCACGCTGCACGGCGCGCTCTGGATTACGCTTAAGGTCGCTGGAGACCTCGCCACCCGCGCCCGCGACCTCATTCAGCCGCTCTGGATCGCACTGGCAGCTCTTACGGTCATCAGCCTCGCCGCCACAATCGCCGTGCGCCCCGCCATGCTGGACAACTACCGCGATGTTCCGGTGATGTTTGTGGTACCGCTTGGTGTGGTCGCTTCGCTTACCGGCATTCTTGTCTGGAACCGTAATGAGGAAGCGCTGAAAGCCTTCCTCGCTTCCTGCGCCTATCTCTTCTTCATGCTCGCCGGAGCCTGTTTCGGCCTTTACCCCACGCTGCTTCCCGCTACTGGCGGGCCGCGGCTCGACATCACACTCAACCGCGCACTCAGCGGTCCGCATACGCTCGCTGTCGGCCTGGCATGGTGGGCCTTCGGCATGACGCTGGCCGTCTGCTACATCGTTTTCGTCTACACTCGCTTCAAGGGCAAGGTAGAGGTTTAGGCGACAGATTTTTCTGAAACCTTTTCTCCACCTGAGCGTCCTAACAATTGGATAGCCTTCGCTTTGTGACGGCGCGCACAGGGGTCAGTGTCACGGGGCACTGCAAGCGCACCGCCAACCTGTCATCGTTAGGTTTGTACGCAGGAGGTTTCCCATGGCCACCACACTCAAGGCCGGGTGGATTAAGCCCGGCGCTATTCTCTTCGCCTCCGAAGTCCCCGCCAACAAAACCGCCTTCGCCTATGCCTTGGCGGAGGCTCGCGAGTTCGGTTCGGAGCTCATTATCTTCCACGCCTATGACACGTTGATGACCTCTTCAGCTAACGCCTCCGGCATTGTTTACTACGATTTCGAAGCCGCTGCCGCCGAAGACGTCAAGCACCTGGAGCCGCTGGCCCAACAAGCCCGCGAAGCCGGCGTTCCCTGTCAGCTCGTCGCGCGTCCCGGCCTGCCGGAAGATCAGATTCTCAAATACGTCCGTGAGCACAACATTGACCGCGTTGTGATGGGCACACATTCGCCCGGCCCTATCGGCAAGCTGCTGGTCGGCTCGGTGGCAGAGGCGGTTCTGCGCAAATCACCCGTGCCGGTCTTCGTCGCCGGCCCGGAGGTGCTTGAGGGCACATACCGCAACTTCATAACGCACACCGTTCTCTGCGCCGTCAGTCTTACAGAAAACTGCGAGCAGGTTGTCGAGTTTGCTGCGCGGGTTGCGCTACAGCATAAGGCGCGCTTAATTCTGGAGCACGTCATTCGTCCGCAGGACCGCCGTGAAGTACTGGCGCATCACACATTGAGCGAGATAGAGAATCACCTGATCAACCTCATCCCGCTCGAGATGCAGCAGGCTGTCCAGGCGCAGGCCGTTGTCGTCTCCGGCGACCCGACCGAGGAGCTGCTCTACCAGAGCCGCGCCCAGTATGCCGATCTGATCGTTTTCGGTGCGCATGGTGCCTCGGCCTTTGCCGCCATCACACGCCATGGGGTGGTCTACAAGGTGCTGGCCCATGCGCAGTGCCCGGTCATCACGCTGTCGCCGGCATTACTCGCTGCGCAGGGAACCGGCAAGGTTACCGTCACCGAAACCTACATGGCGGGCGTCATTTAACGGTGAGCAGCGGGGGATTGGAAACAGGTAACAGCAGTGACGATTGCCTGAAAAACACGCACGAGAATTGATACTCACCCAGGAAGCCGCGAATCCTCGTTGATTCGCGGCTTTTCTTATTTCGGGCAGGCTTTGCCACCGCTGCACATCGCACCGGTAATTCCTTTTCCTTCTTCAATTGTGTAAATGCGGTCTACGCCGGGCAGTTTGAAGCTCTCGACCTTGCCGTCTGGCCAGTGAATCTCCGCCGTGCCCGCGTCTGTTGCATCGCCCAGGCCGAAGTGCGGCCTGCGGTCATTTGCGCTGATGTAGCTGCCGCTTGCCAGCACATCCTGACGCTGCTTCATGCCGTTGGCTGTTAAGAAAACCGTTGCGCAAGTTGCGTCTTTCGGCCCCTTCGGGCCTCCGACAAGGCTCATCGCTACCCAGTGGTGGTTGTCCGGATTCACATTGCGCAGCAGCACCGGCGGCCCATCGACGGGATTAATCACCACATCAATCTTGCCATCATTAAAGAGATCCCCAAAGGCCGCGCCGCGCGCAGGAAGCACCATTGCGAGCCCTGTGCCCTTCACCGCCGGAACGTTCTCAAACTTGCGGTCCCTTCCTGTTCCCGGAACGTTCTTAAACAGCAGCGGCCGTTCGGCCCACGAGGTTCCCCACTGGTGCTGGTCCACCTGCGGATAGACGTGCCCGTTTACCTCCAGCAAATCAAGCCAGCCATCATTGTCGTAGTCCAGAAAGCCTGTGCCCCAGCCCACAAACGGAATTGTCGGCAGCGCAAGGCCAGCCTTGTAGCTCACATCGGTAAAGCTGGCGTTACCGTCGTTGTGGTAGAGCACTTTGTAGTCGTCACCAAAGTCGCTGACAAAGAAATCCGCCTGCCCGTTGTTCTCGTAATCGCCTACGGCAATGCCCATTGATGCAATCTCGTGCCCGGCATCATTCAGCGCAAAGCCCGAAGGGTAGCTCTCATCGTCGAAAGTTCCGTTGCCCTTGTTGATGTAGAGCATATTCGGCGTTGAGTCATTGCCTACAAGCAGGTCCGGTTTTCCGTTCGCATTCAGCGAGATAAAAATCGCTGTCAGCCCGTAAGCCTTGTCCTTGTCCTCCACGCCGGCCTTTGCTGTTACATCGGTAAAGGTGCCATCGCCGTTGTTGTGGAAGAGATGATCCGGCTCGCCGGTAAGTCCGCGCGGGCCGCAATTCACCTGCACTCCGCGATAGAGGCACTGTGCGTAGTTAATCGCCTTGGAGCCGCCGACGGGCAGGTTGTTGCGGTCAAAGTGAACATAGCCTGCCACATACAGGTCGAGCCGGCCGTCGCCGTCGTAGTCGCCCCATGCCGAGCCGGCCGACCAGTTGCCGAGCGTTACACCGGCTTTTTCTGCCACATCGGTAAACGTGCCGTCGTGATTGTTGTGGTAGAGCCGGTTCTTGCCGTAGTTGCCGACAAAAATATCCGGCCAGCCGTCGTTGTCATAGTCGGCAACACTTGCGCCATAGCCCCAGCGATCATTCGTTACACCGGCCTTGGCGGCTACATCCGTAAACGTACCATCATGGTTGTTATGGAAGAGCGCGGCATGCGGCATAGGCTCCTTGCCATCGAGCGCGTCAAAGGTAGCGCCGTTGACAACGTAGATATCCAGCCAGCCGTCGTTGTCGTAGTCGATGAGGGCCACGCCTGACCCGTTTGTCTCGATGATGAAGTTTTTCTCGGGCACGCCCATCTTGTGCACCCAGCCGGAGAGACCCGCTTCCTTTGTTATGTCCTTGAAAATTACCGGCCCCGAGTCTACAAAGCCGCCTGCCGTAATCGGCCTGTTCTGCGCGTCAAAGACAGGTTTTGCGCCCAACCCTCCGGCAACGCCCGTGGCAGGCGCCTGCTGGCCCTGCATGGTTGCAGAAAGCATGAGGAGCGAGAACACAAGAGCCGCTGCCTGAAAGCAGTACATATGCAAGGAAGTCGTGCGGTTCACGGCTTCGAGTGTATCGCCTCACGCATCTCTCTAGCGAGACACAAAACGGTCTATTGCTGCTCCTTTCTGAGCCTTGAGAACCTTGTTTTGTTAACCCAAAGAGTTCCACGAAGCGGTTCGCGCGCTTGTCACGCGGCTTCCAAACGCGTAACCTGTTGACGAAGGGGCAGTATGACACGCTGCCTTGGAAAGAGAGGTGCGTCTTCAGCACGAACCACGGTTCGCAAGCGATCGACGTTCCCCCATCGGAGACCTCCCGGTGGCGCGCGGTTTCTCGTGTGCTCCGAAGTCCTTTGGATGTAATCTTTTCCACCGTTTACCCCACCCCCTGCTCGCTCTGCGGCACTCCCTTGCCACGTTTTTCCATTGCTCCTATCTGTGAAATCTGCTGGACAGAGATGCCTGTTCCCGCTGGCCGTGCGTGCCAGCGATGCGGGGACTTTATAGACATGTCGATGCCTGGCCTTTGCCGGGCCTGCTCTTTAGCGCCACCGCCCTTTGAACGGGCGGTTTTTTCTTATCTGTACCGCGGCCGCATGCGCGATGCGATCCATGCCCTCAAGTACGGCCGCATCTCGCCCGCTGCAAAACATTTAGGGCGGATGCTGGCTGCGGCTATTGCGCAGCTTCACGGCACGGCTCCAGGAGAACTGCTAGTCGTTCCCGTCCCACTGCATCGTCGCCGCCATACCGAGCGCGGTTTCAACCAGACACGTCTGCTCGCGCATGCAGCTCTGCGTAGTCTCAAGCGCACGCATCCGGAGTGGAAGTTGACGCTCGCCTCGCGCACGCTCATGCGCACGCGCCACACAGAGAGTCAGGCCAGCCTTACCAATCGCCAGCGCCGCCTCAATGTGCGCGGAGCCTTTCGTGTCTCCGCATCTGATGCTGTGAAAGGCAAACATATTCTGCTGGTGGACGACATTCTGACCACTGGCGCCACGGCCCGCGCCGCAGCGCTTGCACTCAGGCGCGCCGGAGCCGAATCCGTATGGGTGGCCACGCTTGCCCGTGCCCGTCGTGATGCGGATACGCTTCCCCAGCTCATCCAACCGCAAACCCCAACCGGCAGACCACAAACGCACGACGAGGCCGAGCCGTTCGCAACCGCAGGCATGTTTCATACAAGTTCCCCATCATCCACCTGAAAGGGCAAACAAGATGTCACTGGGAAAAGCCATGATTCACGCACGCAAGCAAAAATCGATTGCCAGAGTCGCTGCCGCGCACGCGGGCGAGGTCGCGAGCGCGGCTCACTCGAACCATATGTTGCAGATGCCGGTTCTCGTGCTCAACGCTTCTTACGAACCCATCAACATCTGCGGCGCGCGCCGTGCTTTGGTTCTCGTGCTCAAGGGCATTGCCCGCGCCGAGGAAGAACACGGTCTTACGCTGCACGCGCAGCACAGCCGCGTGGCTATGCCGTCTGTCATTCGTCTTCTTGAATATCGCCGCATTCCGCACCAGACGCGCGCTCTCTCGCGTAAAAACATCCTGCTGCGCGACCGCAACACATGCCAGTACTGCGGTGTGGTGCTGCCTTCAAATGAATTAACGCTGGACCACGTGATTCCACGCTCACGCGGCGGCAACTCTACATGGGAAAACCTTGTTGCCTGCTGCCACGGATGCAACCGCCGCAAGGGCAACCGCATGCTGCACGAAATGGATGACATGAAGCTGATGCGTGAACCGCGAGCCTTCTCGCTGCACACGAGCCGACAGATCATGCGCATGCTCGGCCGGGGCGACGACCGCTGGAGGAAATATCTCTTCTATTAAGGACGAGGGACAAAAGAGGCGTCTCTCCGCTAGTTATGCGGCATGTTCGCCAGCGCTGCTTCCATCGCTGCCACATCTAGATTTAAATCCAGTTGCAGCACAACCCATTCCTTGTCCGTTCGATATGCCGTGAACTTCACAAAGTGCGGCTGCCGCTCATAATTCAACACCAGATAAATTACACGCATGCGCTGCGTAATATCCTGCGTGGCGACCAGTTCAAACCCTTGATATTCGCCATCATGCGCGCGGAAGTTCTGTAGCGCGTTGCCGGTAGATCCATCGGCAGGGAACCTCGAGTCTTTTAGCCATGCAGTTTCCGTATCCCCTGGATGATCGCGTCGCAAAGCGTCGAGACCGTCGAGAATATTCTGCGGAATCTTGTTAAATCCATCGCGGTGAATTGGAGCGCCCTGCTCGGCAACCGTAACCGGAGCCGCCAAAGCCAGGCCTAAGCAGAGTGAGAGAGCAATTGCGCGCATAGTGTCTTTCGTTCTACAGCATTCAATTGAACCCCAGTTGCGGAAAGGACGCAAGCCGGTCTTTTAACGCTCACGAAAACCCTACTGCGGCTTTTTCGGTGCAGGTGGGTTTTGCTGCTTGTTATCCGGCGCTTCGCCTCCGACGTCCACAATTCGCATCGATGAACCGAATCGCTTGTAATCGGTGTACTTCACAATGTCGCGGATGTGCACATCTTCGCCCATCGAACCCCTGCCGGCGGAAAAATGTAGAACCCCTTCCGCCCGCGTATACACCGGGAACCAGTAATGCCCGTCAATCTGCTGCCGCCATGTCATGAACGGCGGATGCAGATCTTCATTATTCTTGCGCGTGTCATCGGGGACCATGCGGCCGTTTGTAACCACGATCTGCAGGTCTTGGGCATCCACCCAGATGCGCCCCTGGAAGTAGCGGTTAGGCTTGACGATCTCCTTGGGGCTTACTTCAAAGACGTAGCAGTCAATCTCGTCCACCTTCTGGCGGCCGACATATTTCACGTCATACTTGGTGATGTCTTCCGTCGTCAGCACAAACGGATACCCACGCTGAATATCCTGCATGTCGGAAGGAGTCATGATGACGCGCTCCAGCGTATTGCCCGGCGCAAAGACGGTACGCTCCGTTCGCTTGCCTGTTGAGTCAAAGATGACGTCGTCCACCTGGTACCACTCACCGTCCACCTTGTTGTCGTCGTCGACGGTCTGCACACGCGCCGCGCGACGGTAGGTGTAGTGGTTGAGCGCTTCGCGAAACTCCGACTCCTTCGCGGCAAACTTCTTGATGATCTCCTCGGGCGGCGTAGATGGCTGCGTGAGATCGATGCGTCCAAAACCCGCATCGAGCGCCATTGGTGTAAAGCTGTCTTTATCCTGCGCCATGCCAGGCACAACCGCACCCACACTCAGCGCCCCACCCAAAAGAATCGTTCGCCCGAGATTTTGCCACTTGAACATCGTTTTTCTACCGCTCCGTCCTTAATGTTAGACGGAATAGCGCGTAAGCAGGTTTTAGCCTTTGAGCCCCTGGGCCCGCTTTCCCCCAATCCACCAGGCTTTGATGAACTTCCAGTGCACGTAAACCGAATGGTTGATGTGCAGGAGCAACCCCTCGCGCCCGTCCAGAAAGCCTAGCCGGAAGATGTAGTTATAGAGAAAGGTCGCCAACGGGTTCAGCACCGCGTTCCAGATAAAGGCGAACAGGCTGCGGCTGTTTTTGCCGCGCTTGTCCAGCAGCACGGCAATCTCCGAGCTATACCGATTCATGTGCTCGAGATACACCACCATGTCCGGATAAGCGTAGTGCAGCATGTCATGCTTCAGCGTGCCCTTGTGCCCTTCAAACTGCGGCGTAGAATGCGGGCCTACGCCTTCGCTCAGCCGCGCCGCGCCACGCTTGAACAGTCGCAGTTTGTGGTCGGGATAGAAGCCGCCATGCCGCATCCATCTCCCAAGGATCAGGTTCAGGCGCGGAATCCAATACGCACCATACCGTGGCTCGTCCACCAGCATGGCCTTGATTTCTTCCTGCAGCTCGGGTGTCAGTACTTCGTCGGCATCCAGCAGCAGAATCCAGTCCATGGTGCACAGGTCCAGCGCCACGTTCTTCTGTTCGCCATGGCCACCAAATGCGTGATAGCTCGTCTTTGCGCCATAGGATTGCGCGATTTCAATCGTGCGGTCCTTCGACCCGGAATCGACGAGGATGATTTCGTCTGCCCATTTCACGCTTTCCAGCGTCCGGGGCAGGTTTGCCTCCTCGTTCATGGCGATCATGGCAACGGAAAGTGTCTTACGCATTGGATTGAAGGATAAATCAGCCCGCTCCCGCATCCAATCCAGAGCGTCCTGCGCGGCTGCTGACCTATCGCGGGCATGATACAGTGAGATTCCACGGAGACGGTATGGCACCACAGGTCGAACTTTCGGACCCCAACCAGACTATCGATCTGCAGCAGCAGGTGGCGCGTCTGCAGGCCCTGCTTGAGGCCTCGCGCCACGTTCACTCGACGATCAGCGAAGAAGCTGTCCTCGAATCCGTCCTTCGCATTGCTGTTCGCGAGCTCGAAATGGCCGGCGCGGCCTTTCCCGGAACGGGGCTCCGTTACGGCCTGATCGATGAAACTAACACCGCCAATCCGCACTTCCCGCTCCACGACCGCGACAGCCGGGCCATGACGGACCTCGTAGTCGCCCCGCCCGAGGGTCGCGCCCTTACGCTTTACGAATCGGACTTTCTTGAAGGCCTTGCGCTGCAGGCCGCCGTGGCGCTTGAAAACGCGCGCAACCACAAGCGCAACGTCGAGTTTGCACGGCTGCAGCAGGACCTTGACGCCGCACGCAACATCCAGCGCTCGCTTCTGCCACAGCGCCTGCCTTCTGTTCCCGGTTACTCTCTAGGCTTTAAATCCGCCACTTGCTACGAGGTAGGTGGTGACTATCTCGATATCGTTGAGCTGTCCAGCGGAGACATTCTTCTGGTCGTGGCCGACGTAGCCGGCAAAGGGCTTGCTTCAGCTATTGTTTCTACCGCCTTCCGTGCCGCTTTCCGTGCCGCGGCTGGAGGCGGTCTATCGCTCGCCGAAGTGGCCACTACCATGAACCAGAGTCACTGGGAGGAAGGCGAAGAGACGCGCCGCCGCTATGTTACAGCTATCTTTGCGCGCCTTGATCCGCACGCCGGCCGGCTTGAAGTTGTGAACGCCGGACACAACCCCGGTTATGTGCAGCGCCCGGATGGCACCTTGCATCAATTTGAGGCAGTGGGCACGCCGCTCGGCCTGTTGCCCGGTATGAGCTACATCAGCGAGCGCCATGACTTTCCGCCCGGCTCACGGCTTCTCTTTTATACGGACGGACTTACGGAAGCCTTCTGCGGGGACGAGGAATTTGGTTCCGAAAGACTTTTGAGTAACTTTTCTCAGTACCCGTCGTCGAAAGCCGATGATATTCTCGTTGCATTGTGGACGGCCATTGAAGATTTCTGTTCCGGCAGTCCGCAAGCAGATGATATGACAGCGCTTGTGCTGTCGCGAGTGGAGTCCAATCCATCCGGGTTCAATAGTACCGGGGAGGCTTTGGCGTGAGCGGTAAATCAACCAGCGTAGAAGTCCGCCTGCCCTCGCGGCTCGGCTATGAAAAAGTAGCCATGAGCACCGCTGCCTCGGTGGCCAAGCTTATGGGCTTCCGCGAAGACCGCATTGAAGACCTGAAGACTGCGATTGCCGAGGCCTGCATCAACGCCATTGAACACGGAAACAAATTAAACGAAGGCCTGCAGGTAGGCGTCTTAATGAATGCAGGCGAAGACGCGCTTGAAATCAAGGTCATTGACGACGGCAGCGGCATCAAGGCCCGCCCGCATAAGCCGGATATCGACAAAAAGATTCACGGCGAGGAAGATCCCCGCGGGATGGGTATGTTTTTAATCCAGGCTCTTGTAGACGAAGCCGAGTGGGTTGCAGGCTCGAACGGGAAGAGCAGTTACGTTCGCCTTGTGGTGCGTCTCGACCCTCCCACGCAGTAAAGTTTTCTTACGGAGAAGACCAAACGTGCAGACCGATACCAAGTCCAAAATCGATCAGATTACATCCCCTGCCGGTGAGCCGGTCAGCGTTCTGCGCTTTGAGGGAGATATCGCCAGCACCTCGAAGGATGCCGTGCTTGGCACTTACCAGACGCTGCCTAAGGCCACTGTGAAGAACATTCTGCTTGATTTCACCAAGGTTGATTACATCAACTCGAGTGGCATCGCGCTGGTGATTCAGCTTCTCATCGAAGCCTCGAATGCCGGGCAGAAGGTTCTTGCCTACGGTTTGTCGGCGCACTTTACCAAGGTGTTTACGATGGTCGGCATTACCAAGTACGCAGGACTGTTTCCGGATCAGTCGGCCGCCCTGGCCGCGCTTTAAATTCTCCAAAAAATCAGACAAGGGTTCTGCCGGGATTGGATACGTTGTCCCGGCAGAACCCTTTCCCGCAACTGGGCGTCTTTCTTATTCGTAGCGCAGCGCCACCATTGGATCCACCTTTGATGCACGCCGTGCCGGAAAGTATCCCGCAACCAATCCCACAAGCAGCAACACACCCACAGCCACCGCAATGCTCACCGGGTCTTTATCCTGCAGCCCGAACAGCATATGCGTAACCAGCCGCCCACCCGCCAGCGTAACCGGTACGCCAATCGCAATCCCAAAGAACACCATCACAGCAATCTCACGCATCACCAGCCAGCGCACATTCGACTGTGCCGCCCCCAGCGCCATGCGAATCCCAATTTCGTTCGTCCGCTGGCTCACGATATACGACATCAGCCCATAAATCCCGATGCACGAAAGAAACACCGCCAGCCCGCCAAAGAAAATAGAAAGCTGCGCCACCACCCGCTGATTCGTAACCGACCGCGCCACAACTTCATCCAGTGTCGTCACATCCGTAATCGGCAAGCTGCGGTCAACCGAATGAATCGTCTTCTGCACTGCATCCGCAACGCCGTGAAAGTCACCTGAATACCGCACGCTAAAGTCGCTCTCATAGTCCTCGCGCTGCGTGTACGGAACATAGTCCACCGCGTCATCTTGTTCATCCAGGTCTGCGGACCTCACATCCTTCGCAATGCCGACGACAAGTCTGTCAGCTCCGCCCATGTTATAAACTTTGCCAACCGGCGACCCCGGCGGAAACAGTGTCTTTGCCATGCGCTCGCTGATAATCGCTACCTTCTGCGAAGTCGCCGTATCCTGCGGCCCGAATGCGCGCCCCGAAACCAGCTGAATCTGCATCGTGGCAAAGAAGCCATTGCCTATAACGTTATGCCTCACATCCACGTCATAGTTCACCGGCATCCCTGGCACGGATACTGATCCATTCCAGCTTCCCTCATGAAAGACGAAAGCCGAGAAACTTGCCGCATGAACTCCCGGCAGCGCGCTTACGCGTGCCTCAATCTCTTGGTACAACGAGGTCAGTCGCGGCTCGTCTCCCTTGTAACCCACTGAGCTTGGGTCAATGTTGAGCCGCAGCACATTCTCACGATTGAATCCTGTATCCACATTCGTCAAATTGATAAGACTGCGCAGAAACAAGCTCGCGCCCACCACCAGCACAAGTGAAAGCGCCACCTGCAGCACCACCATCGCACGCGCCAGCAGATTCTTCGTGCCGCCCTTCACCATGCCGCGCCCTTCCTTTAGCGTCTCAACCAGTTCCACGCGAGTCGCCCGAAAGGCCGGAATGGTTCCAAACAGCAGCGCAGTCGCCACTGTAATCCCAAACGTAAACAGAAGCACCGTTGTATTCAGCCCCACGTTGAGCGGCGTCACTTCCGGTCCGCTTGAAACCATCCGCAGCAGCAGCCGGCTCGCGCCCATCGCAAACGCAATCCCCAGCGCCCCGCCCGTCAGCGACAGAATCAGGCTCTCCGTAAGCAGTTGCCGAACGATGCGTCCGCGCTGCGCTCCCAGCGCCTGCCTCACCGCCAGCTCCCGCGCCCTCGCCGTAGCCCGCGCCAGCAGCAGGTTCGCAATATTCGTGCACGCAATCAGCAGCACCAGCGCAACAATCCCCATCAACAGCTTCAGCGGTTCGGAGAACTGCTGACGCAGCCTCGATACCCCCGTAGCCATCGGCGTCAGCGGCACATGCGCGTTGTTCAGGATTGTCAAATCGCGCTGTGTTGGCTTTCTGTCCGTAAACCCGCGCCGAATCTGCTTGAAAAGCACATTCACATTCGCTGTCGCCTCCTCCTGCGTCACTCCCGGCTTCAAGCGCCCGATAATGTACAGCGACTCCGCAAAGTTATCCTTGTAGCCTTCCCAGTGCGGCGGAATCGACTTCATCATCGCCGTAGGAACCCACACATCCGGAGCCTGGCCCACTGCAGTTCCAAAAAACTCTGCTGGAGCTACGCCCACAATGGTGAAGATCGTGTCACCGATCTTCAGCGTGCGTCCCAGCACCGCCGGGTCCTTGCCCAATGCGCGCTTCCACCATGCATTACTCACCACGGCTACGGGATGATCGCCTTCCGAATTGTCATCCGCATCCGTCAGCACGCGACCTATCTGTGCCTCCACGCCCAGCGTGGAGAAATAAGTTCCCGAAATCATCTGCACATTCATCGGCACAGAAGCATTGTCATTCCCAATAAATCCGTGAATGTCATTCAGCATACTGACGATTGCGGCCGTGTCGGCAAAGACCGAATTCTGCTTCTGAAATTCGCGATAAAACGGGTATGAATAGAGGTCTGTGTCGCCTGCATAGGAATCACTGATACCGTTGTCTTCCCCCTTTCCCAGCAACATCAGCCGTTGCGGCTCCTTCACCGGTAGCATCCGCAGCAGCACCGCATCCAACAGACTGAAGATCGCCGTATTCGCCCCAATTCCCAGCGCCAGCGAGAGCAGCGCTACCGCCGTCAGCGCCTTGCTGCGCAGCATCGATCGCACGCCATACGCCGTATCCTGTAAAAATCCCTCCAGCCACCCCGCCACGCGAATCGCATGGCTTGTCTCGCGTTGCCGCATCACGGAGCCAAGCGCCCGCCGCGCCTCCTGCGGATCGCGCCCCGCCGCAATCGCCTCTTCCACATGCGATTCAAGCTCTTCCGCAATCTCGCGGTTTACCTTATCTCCGCGAAAGACATTTCCAATCCGCGACCAGAGCGACATTTCACGCCTCCCTCAAGACACGATTGATGGCAGTGCTGATGGCCTGCCAGCGCGATTCCTCCGCGCCTAATTGCTTTTTGCCCGCCGTGGTCAGCTCATAGATACGTGCGCGGCGGCCGTTCTCCTTCTTAATCCACTCGGCACGGATCCAGCCTGCCTCTTCCATGCGGTAGAGCGCCGGGTAGAGCGAGCCTTCCTCGGCGCGCAGCTCCTCTTCCGACAGGTCGGCGATGGCTGCCATGATGGCATAGCCATGCAGCCGCGGCCTGCGCGAAAGAATCTTCAGCACAAGCAGATCAAGAGAGCCCTGCAGCGAATCCGTCTTCGTCTTAGCCATACTTAGACGTCTTTATATAGATGTCTAAGTATGATGTCAACGCTGATTGATGCCTGAAAGCATGAAGTTTTTGTCGATTTTGTGATTACCGGAGTGGAGAAGGATGGGTTGGCCCTCGCCCGCGTAAAATTTCTTCATGAACATCGAAGCGATCCAGGCGGCCCTGCGCGAGGCCGGTTACGACGGCTGGCTTTTTTACGATCACCATCACCGCGACCCGATTGGCGAGCGGATTCTTGGGCTCGACCCGAAGGCACACATTACGCGGCGGTGGTATTACTTCATTCCGGCGAATGGGGATGCGCACAAGCTGGTGCATCGCATTGAGCAGGGACGGCTGGATTCGCTGCCGGGGAAAAAGTCGCAGTACTCGAGCTGGCAGGAGCTGGCCGCGGGACTGGAAAGCATTCTGCTGGGTGCTACGAAACTGGCCATGCAGTATTCGCCGAACAACGCCATCATGTATGTCTCGATGGTGGACGCGGGGACGGTTGAATTTTTGCGCTCCGTTGGCAAGCAGATTTTCAGCTCGGCTGACCTGGTGAGCCAGTTTGAGGCTGTGCTTACCGATAAGCAGAAGGCCTCGCATGCGGCGGCGCAGAAGGCGATTGATGCTGTGCTTGCCGAGGGCTGGAAGGAGATTGGGCGCAGGTTGCGTCCGGCCAACGGCAAGCCCGGCACGGTTACGGAGTTCGACATTGTGCAGTGGCTCAGCGAAGGCATGCGCCGCGAAGGACTGATCTGGGAGAACGGGCCGAATGTCAGCGTGAACCAGAACAGCTCGGACTCGCACTATGAGCCTACGGCGGAGAAGTCTTCGGTTATTCGTGAGGGGGACTTTCTCCTGATTGATATCTGGGGCAAGCAGGACAAGGCCGATGCGATCTTTTACGACATCACCTGGACTGGCGTGATTGGACGCGAGCCTAGCGAGCGCGAGCAGCTTGTTTTCACTACGGTTCGGGATGCTCGGGACGCGGCGATTGCGGTGATTGAGTCGGCCTTTGCCATGGGGCGTACGATTCATGGCTTTGAGGGCGATGATGCGGCACGCGGCGTAATCAAGGCTGCTGAGTTTGGCGATTACTTTACGCATCGCACGGGTCACAACATCTCGCTGGAGATTCATGGGCCGGGTGCGCATCTCGATAATCTTGAAACGCATGACGAGCGGTTGATTCTACCGAATACCTGCTTCTCCGTTGAGCCGGGGATTTATCTGCCGGAGTTTGGCGTGCGCAGCGAGATCGATATGCTGACCGCTCCGGGCAAGGCATGGGTTACGGGTGCAATTCAACGCGAACTGGTTCGGATTTAATCGGAACCTTTGTTAGTGAGGATTCGTAGTTCAGAGAGAGCAATTCTCTTTGGGAGTACGAATCCTGCCATGAAACAGCCAAGCCTGTCTCCGCTGTTTCATGCTTTATAGTCAAATGAGTATGGCAACTCCACAGATCAACGGCGCTACGGCCAAAACATCCGCGAATCAGGGCTTTGTGTACCTGCCGCTGATTGCGGGCTGGCTGGTTCCCGGTGCGGGGCACTTCCTGCTCGGCAAGTGGGGACGCGGCGCGCTGCTGGCTGCCGCCATCCTGGGTATGTTTGTGGCCGGCCTGGTGATGCAGGGCAAGCTCTATGGCAACTTCCACGACATTCTGGAGCTGCTGGGCATGGTGGGCGATCTCGGCAACGGGCTGCTCTTCCTGATTGCCCGAGCGGCCGGACTGGGCGCTGCCGATGTGCAGGTGACTACGCAGGACTGGGGCACGCGCTTCATCGTGGTGGCCGGGCTGCTGAACGTGATTGCCGCCGTGGACGCGCACAACCTGCGCACGGGGAGGAAGGCTTCCTAATGCATCCTTCTCACTTCACCGCCGTGGCTCTCTTTGCGCTGTTTACCTCCACAGTCTTCGGCATCACCATGCGCGATACCCCGAAGAAGATGCTGCGCTACGGCATCTACTGCTTCGTTCTCTTTGTAGGCTCTGCCATCCTGCTGAGCTGGCTAATGTACTTCATCGCACATTGAGCGTGCGGCTGGCTGGGCGCTTTGCCCGCCATTCCTGCGAGTGCTGGCGAGCTTGCTTTTTCACTCCTTACGCTAACTAAAGAGGCGCACAGGGGTCCGTTTCTGGTTTTGCTTTTCGTTTGCATTTGGACCATGTTGAATAATTTAGCAGTTTACTTGGTATAAGTCGTTTATTTTCTGCAGATACTCTATTCTTGCTGTTTGCTTACCGGAAAGCAGATTTGTGAAAAATGGTTACTTTCCTGTTTTTTGAAATTTCTTCCCTTTTTCTGGGTATCGGTGGATTTATAGATTCTGAGGCAAGGGTATCTCCTGTCCCTGAAAGGGCCATTATGGCCCTGATGCACCAAGCAGGGATTTGAGGCGAAAAGCATGCCTCAGGGCTAAAGCCAGCAAAAATTGTGGCCTCGGTTCGGCGCAACTGAAGTCGTGCCCCGGTACAAAGCAGTGCATGTTGCAATTCCGTTCTCAAACAGGCCTACAATATCTGCGGGTGGCGAGCTGTGCTGGAAGTTGCCAAAACGCTTTCGTTCGTCGTCTGCATCCTTACGCTCTACCATGCAGCGATTCACTCGTTCTTTATTCCGGGCGCGCATTGGAGAGAGCGGCTGGTGTTCATGCTGGTGCGGCTGGCCTTTGCGGCTTGCGTCTGCTATTTGAGCGGGATGTTGTTTGTCTGGCCGTCGTCTGCGAACCCTGATCGCAATCTGACACTGACGCATACGCCGCCGGTGCGGCTGTATCTATGGGGGATGGTGTGTATTGCGGGGCTATTTGTGGTGGGATGGTTCTTCTCCGATCTGATTCAGCAGTGCGGGCCGTTTATTACTACACGCACGCTGGAGAAATTCTAAGCATGCGCCGGCCAAAGCCCATGGATGCTTTGTTTTTACGGAACGATTGAAGTGGTGCCCTGATACATCACTCCTCATTATTACTTTGCCAAATCACAAAACGGCCCAGCTTAGGCTGGGCCGTTGCTGCTCGGAATGCATTGCCGTAAGTGGCAGGGCCGAAACCCTGCCCTTCCTTAGTTAGTACGTCAGCTTCAGGCCGAACTGCACGATACGCGGCTCGAAGGTACCGGAGACAGTGCCGCCACTGCTGACCGCTGCCTGGGTTCCGTTTTTCGTGAGCGTGCCGCTCAGACCGCCCGACGGGAGATACAGGTTGGTGTGGTTGAAGAGGTTGTAAAGCTCGGAACGGAACTCGAGACCGAAGCGATCACCGGGCAAGCGGAAGTGCTTGTTGAGATCGAGGTCGGTTTCATAGAACGCCGGCGTGCGGCCGGGGTTGCGCGAGGCGTCGCCAAAGGGCGAAAGCAGCGTGCCGTTGGAGTTCTGGATGGAGGGCAGGGTATAGGCCGTGAGATTCACATACTGCACAGTGCCGTTTGCCAGAACATTCTTGAGGCAGGAGTGGCCGGAGCTGCAGTTGACTTTGGCCACGTCCTGCACTGCGTTGGGGCGGTACTCGTTGGCGCCGCGGTATGTTGCCGAAATCTGCGGCGAGACCGCAGTGGCCGAATTGGGCGAGTAGGTAAGGTTGTACGGCGTGCCGGCTTGCATAGTGTTGACCGCGCTGATCTGCCAGCCGCCGAGGAATGCATCGACAAAGCCGTTGTCGTTCGAGAGGAACTGGCGGCCGTGGCCGAAAGGCAGGTCGTAGACGAGGCTGGTGATGTTAGAGACGGGCAGGTTGTAGTCGCTCTGGCTGTAGTCTGCGGCCAGGTTGTTTGCGTCCTGCGGACTGGGCGTGTTGCCTTCAAGCGAAGCCGAGGCGTTATCCGTGGAGCGGCCATAAGTGAAGGAGTTGAGCAGTGTAAGGCCCGCGACGAAGCGCTGTTCGTACTTGACCTGCAGGGCGTGGTACTGCGAGAGGAAGACATTGCCGGCTTCGGTGATATCGCCGTAGGTCCAGGTACTGCCAACGTATCCGCCCCACGTGGGGAACGGACGTGCAAAACCTGCGCCTGTCGGTGCGGAGCCCGCGCTTGCAAGACCGAGAGCGGGGTTGCCCTGGTTGGCGTTGAAGAAGCCTTCCAGCTTGAGGCCGTGGTTGCCAACATAGGCCACGTCAAGCAGGATGTTTTTGCGGAGCTGGCGCTGGAAGCTGAGGTAGAAGTTTTCTACGTAGCTGTCGCGCTTGTCCTTGGGAATGTAGGTGATGTTGTCCGTGCCGGGCGAGAAGTTATTCGCAAGACCCTGGGGATAGCCCTGGTCCATCGTGCGGAAGCCCGTTGCCGTAGCTGTGCCAGGCTGGTTGACGGAGACGAACAGCGCATTTGGCGCGTTGATGGCGAGAATGTCGCCCGAGCCGGCGCGAGTGTAGTGCACATAACTGATGCCGAAGCCGCCACGCATGACCGTCTGCGGCGCGAACTGCCAGGCAAAGCCAATGCGCGGGCCAAAGTCGTTCAGGTCAGGATTGACGAGCGTGCTGCCGTAAGCTCCGCCGCCCTTGTACGGCTTGATGAACTGGCTGCCGGCGTAGCCAGGTGTGAGTGTTCGCATCGTCACAGTTGTTGGGTCGAAGTTGGAAAGATTGTTGTATTTCTCCGAGTAGTTCGCGCCATACTCCCAGCGCAGGCCAAGGTTGAGGGTGAGTGTGGGAGAGACCTTCCAGTCATCCTGCGCGTAAGCGTTGTCCATGCTGTTGAGCAGATGCGCCTTGAAGTAAGTTGCGAGTGCGTAGTTGTTGGGCACGCCGAAGAGGAAGTCGGCCCAGTAGGAGTCCGCCGCCGGCGCGCCGACTGCGCTGTATCCCTTGCTGAAGGTGAAGGAGCCGAAGAGCGGGTTAGAGTCCTGGACTTCCATCCAGATGTGCTCGTACTCGTAACCAAACTTAAGTGAGTGCTTACCTTTGACCCACGAGAAGTTGACCTTGGGATCAAGCAGCGAGGGGTTCTGCCACTGCGGGTTGGTGCTTTGGCGGCCAAAGCCAGAGAAGCCGCCGCTGACGCCGATGGAAGGAAGGCCACCGGCGACCGTGGGGTCGGTGGGAAGGCCGGGGAAGGTGATGTCGTTTTCGCCAATCGAAAGTGTGTACTTGCCTGCCTTGGTGCCACTGAGGCCGATACGGGCGTCGATAACCTTGTTCGTTCCGATGAGGCCGGTGTAGCCAAGCGCAATCTGCTGATCGAGAATGCGGATGCGACCGTTGGTCTGGCCGTCGAGCGGACCAGGAAGCGTGCGGTAGTTGATGCCTGTTTCTTTACGATCGCTGATACGCAGGAACCATGAGTTGCGCTCGTTCTGCTGATAGTCGAGGCGAAGGTCGCCCTTGTCGGCGTTATCCGTGAACGGTGCGTTGGTGGCGCAGTCGTTGGCTGCAAGGCCAGTGGTCGGACTGATGAGCGGATTGCCCGGCGCGATCTGGCACTGCGAAGGAAGCTGGCTGTAGTAGCTGAGCACCTGCTTGGCGATGGGGCTGGCATGGGGCGAGTTTAGAATCGAGGTGCCAGCAGCATAGACCGTTCCATCAAATGGATCCTGCACGGGCACAGCAAGAATGCCGTTGATTTCGTTTTGAGTGGGGACGGTGAGCACGACGGTCGGCGTGAGCGTCTGGCGGAAGCCTTCGTAATCGAGGAACCAGAAGAACTTGTTCTTCCATACCGGGCCACTGAAGTTGGCGCCGAATTGATTGCGATTAAAGCCTGGCTTGGGGAACTGGTGCGTGCCGCTGATGGCGTGAATGTAGCCGAAGGCGTTGAGGTCAGTGTTGCGCAGGAACTCGTAGAGTGTGGCGTGGAACTTGTTGGTGCCGCTCTTGGAGGCAACGTTGACCATGGCGCCGGAGGAGCGGCCGTACTCGGCGCTCTCATTATTGGTGACGACCTGGAATTGCGAGATGGAGTCCGGCGGAGGCTGGATGATCTGGTTGTCGAAGCCCTGGTTGCTTTCGCCGTAGGCGTTGTTGTCGAGGCCGTCAAGCAGGTAGTTGTTGAACATGGAGCGCTGGCCGTTGACGTTGTAGGCGCCCTGGCGGACGAGGCTGGTAACGGACGTTGTGGTGGCTGCGGTGGGCGCCTGGCGCGAGCCGGCCACAAGGGCGAGCAGATCGGAGTAGTTGCGGCTTACCAGCGGCAGGCTTGCCGTCTGGTAGTTCGAGATGGTCTGGCCACGTTCGCTGGTTTCGGTTTCAGGGGCAACTTCCGTGCCGACGACTTCGACGGTTGTCTCTGCGCTACCAACCTTCAATGTGAGGTCGATACGTACACGGCTGGCAACAGTTACGTTGACGTTGCGCGCTTCAGCGGGAGAAAAACCGTTGCTTGTAGCAACGACGGAGTAGACGCCTGCCTTGAGGTCGGGAAACTCGTAATCGCCGGAGCCGTTGGCGACGGTGCGCGTCACAATGGCGGTTGCAGTATTGGTTGCGGTAACGGATGCACCGGGCACGGCAGCGCCTGAAGCGTCATGCACAGTGCCGACGAGGCTTCCGTTGTCATATTGTGCGCTGGCTGGAACTCCCAAAACCGCCAGGGACGCGACGGTAAGTAGTAAAGCATAGATATATTGAACTTTGGATTTCATAAATGTAACCTAGCGACGCAGTGCAAAAGATTTATGAAATCCGAGTGAACGAAAGTTAATTTCCACTTAAGGTCTATGGTTAGCCATATTACGAAAGTTTGGCGTTCCCACCAGAACGCCTCGGGCGTTCGGCTGAGCTAGTTTCGCCCTAGTTTATATCTCGTGCAATGTTTTCATAGGGTCAACTTGTGTGGCGCGCCAAAGGGGAATCGCGATTGCAAGCATGACCATGGCCAGTGTGCCGAGGATGGCGAGGATCAGTGCGGCGGGGTCATGCGCAGTGATGCCGAAGACCATGTTGCTGACCCAGCGCGAGGCGCCCCAGCATGCGGCGAGGCCAAACTGTGGCGTATCGCCAACCACGCCGACGATCTCCAGTGTCGGGCCATCCATATATGGCCCGCCCATCTTAATGTGCTGGCCAAGCGCGGTGCGTGCATCTTTCCACCATGTGCGGGCCAATGTTTCGTTGATAACCGCTATCTGCGGACCGCCCGCGCGGTCCTGCTCGCTGATTCCACGGCCGGCCAGCAGCGGAATTCCCATGGTTCCGAAGTAGCTCGAGTCCGCTGAATTGAACAGCGTCAGCGGAACATCTTCACGCCTGGGCGTCGGCTTCTCCACGATTGAGTACCAATAATCTCCGCGATCGCCTCCGCCCGGCGGAGAATTTACGGCGCCGACAGATTGCACTCCCGGCAGTGCGCGCAGAGCTATTTCCAGCCGGGTGTAGAAGTTCTGTGCTGCCGCGTCTGTTTTGTATCGTCCGCCTGGCAACTGCAGCTCCAGCGCCAGCACATGCTCTGGCTGAAAACCAGGATTCGCATTCTCCGCTATCAGCAAGCTCCGCAGGAGAAGGCTGGAGGTAAAGAGAAGTACGAGTGCCGCGGCGATCTCCGCCACCACAAGTCCGCCACGTACTGCATGGCCAACTTTGCCGCTGCCTGCTCCAGCGGTGTTTTCCTTCAGTACGGCGGCGAGATTCACCTTCCGCGCACCGAATACAGGCACAAGCGAACAGGCAAGTCCGACAACGAGTGTGAGTGCGGCAGAGAAAACCAGCACTGGCACATCAAGGCTTGCTTCCATCAGGCGTGGGATATCCCTGGGGCCAAGTTCTTTTAATAGACGCAGGCCCAGTCCCGCGAGCACAACGCCCAGCGCTCCACCGATCAACGTGATGAGCAGCGTTTCCGTAAGCAACTGCACAGCAAGCCGTGCGCGGCCTGCGCCGATGGCGCTGCGAATGGCAATTTCGCGGGCGCGCTGCGTCATGCGGATCAGCAGCAGGCTCGCAATGTTGGCGCAGGCGAGAATCAGCACTAAACCTACGGCGCCCATGAGCAGTGCAAAGAGATGCCGCACATTGCCAGTGCGTTCTTCTGTCACAAATTCCGCGTAGACACGATGGTCGTCCTCGGACCCGGGATCGCCTTTGGCCAGCCGTTCCATGATTGTGTTGATGTCTGTGCGCGCCTGCGCCAACGTGACGCCGGGCTTTAGCAGAGCCAGCGCCTGCAGCGAACCATGCGCGTTGCGATTTGCGAGTTGCTTGGGCGAAGGATGGAATGGAATGTAGTAATCCGTCTGCCGTAGAAAGAAGCCTGGCTCGCGCGACAGCACGCCAACGATTGTGTATGCGCTGCCATTCAGCATGAGCGGCTTGCCCACGATGGCGGGATCGGCTCCAAGCACGCGCGTCCAGAAGGCACGCGTCACAACCGCCACGGCAGGCGACTGCGGCTCGTCATCATTGGCCGTCAGCAGACGTCCCATGATTGGGCGTACGCCGGTGAGTGGAAAGAACTCGTTTGTCACCATTGCACCGTGCGTCAATACTGCCTGTCCTCGGCCGGTCAGCGTCATATCGATTGTTTCGTAGCCCGCCATCGCTTCAAATGAGTGATTTTCTTTGCGCCAGTGGTCAAAGTTGATCCACGTTACGCTGACGCCGTTCGCTTTTGCCGTGGACTCACCAAGGATCGTCATGCGCTCGCCATTTGGAAATGGGAGCGGCTTGAGCAAGACTGTGTAAATGGTGCTGAAGATGGCGGTGTTAGCGCCGATGCCGACGGCAAGCGTGAGAATGACGATGAGTGAATATGCGGGCGCTCTGCCGATGCCGCGCAGGCCGTAGCGTATGTCCTGTGCGATGCGCTCAAGCCACTGCCAACCCCACGCGGAGCGCGTTACATCGGCCACAAGCAGAGGATTGCCCATCTCACGCAGTGCGGCGGCGCGGGCTTCTTCCGGTGATTCGCCGCGCGCTATGAGCTCTTCGATGGCGATGCGCAGATGTGCTTCGAGCTCTTCGTTCAGATCGTCTTTGCGTTGCTCCCAACGTGGCCAGAACCTCATACGCTTTTCACCTTTCGTTCTCCCTTTACTCAAATCGCAGTGCTTCCATGGGATCGACGGCAGCGGCACGGCGCGCGGGGAGGAATGCCGCCAGCGCGGAAACCACGATCAGCATGAGGCCCACGGCTGCGAGCGTTATCGCGTCAAGTGCTTTCACTCCAAAGAGGAAGGAGCGAATAGCGTGCCCTGCGGCCCATGCTCCGGCGAGGCCCGGAAGAAGGCCGAGCAGTGTCATCATGCCTGCCTGGCGCATTACGATGCCGATGACGTTTTGCCGCGTAGCTCCGAGTGCGAGACGCACGCCGATTTCTTTTCGTCTTAACGTGACGGCATAGGCGAGAACGCCGTAGATGCCCACGGCGGAGAGTGCGAGGGCGAAGATGCCGAAGCCTCCGGCAAGGCGCAGAGCGAGGCGGCGCTGATTGAGCGAGCTGGCAATTGCGCTTTCCATGGAGACGAGACCCATCTCTACCATCTGCGGCGCTTCCTGCTTGATGGCCGAGCGCAGCTCCGCGGTCAGTGTTGATTGCGGAAGATGGGAGCGCACGGCGTACTGCACGGACATGTTGAAGGCCTGGCCGAGAAGCGAGCTGGTTGGAAGCTGCAGGAAGTTGAGGTAGACCATGGGTTGATAAGGTGCACCGAGATCACCTCCCTGCAGCTCGTTTTCCACCACGCCGACAATGTTCATGGTTTGCGTGAATGGGATGTCTGCGTCTGTCTCGCCGGGGTTGCGATGGAATTTGGCGGATGCGCCTATCGGTTCGTGACCGTCGAGAAATTTCTGGACAAAGGCTTCATTGACGATGATTGAGACCGAGCCACCGCTGTATGTCTCGTCCTGCGACGTGAAGGCGCGGCCACGCAGGAGACGGATACCGCTGGCGCGCACGAAGTCCGTGCTGACCATGCTGTAGTAAGCGGAGTCGCCTTCATGCCAGATGCGGCCTTGCACATCGGTGGTTCCGTTGAGCGTTATGTCGAAGCTGGAAAACGGAAGCGACGTTTGTATGGCGACGGACTCAATGCCGGGGAGCGATTGCATACGGCGCAACAGTTGCGCTTCAATCTGCTTGGCCGCGGATGAGTCCAGGTGGTTCTCAGGAACAAGGACGAGCGTGGTAACTCCATGCGGATCGAAGCCGAGCTTGACCTGTTGCAGTGCGTAGAAGGTTCGCGCAAAGAGGCCGCAGGTTGCCAGCAGCATGCAGGTCAACGCTACCTGCAACGAGACGAGAAGCCCCGGCAGGCGGCCGACGCGGGTGACGGTTCTTGTACCGGTGCAAATGACGCCGGTGCGCATTTGCCGCCAGACGCTGAGCATGGGCGCAAGTGTGGCCGCGATGCCAACAAGCGCTGCCAGCAGCGCGCATGCGACAAGCACGGTCGGATGCACGGCCAGCTCGTCGAAACGGGCGAACTGCGCGCTATAGGCTTTGCGTGCGATGGCCACTGCGCCGTAGGACATTGCTCCGCCTAGCACGGCTCCGGCGAGCGAAACCATGCAGCTTTCCACGAGCAGTTGCTGCGTGAGGCATCGGAAGCTTGCTCCAAGCGCGGAGCGAATCTGCATCTCTTCCATGCGGCTGGCGGCGCGGCCTATCTGCAGATTGGCTGCATTGGCGCAGGCAATGAGCAGCAACACGCCAACGGCAGCGAGCAGTGCGTACAAGGACTTCTGAATGTCGCCGGTGATGAAATTGAGATAGGGCTGCATCTTGAGCGAATCATGCTTGGAGGCAGACTCTGGGTTAGCATGCGCGTAAAAGCTCTGCGCCTCCTGGCGCGCCTGCTGGATGGTCGTGCCGTCTTTAAGCCGCGCTATGACTGATGCGGAATCGAGGCCAAGTTCGTCTTCGCCCTTGGCGTTGAGCGTAATGGGCAGATAGACCGCAGGAAAGTCTCCTACGCTTTGAGGAAAGCTAAAGCCGGCGGGCAGTACACCGATGACGGTCCATGCTCGATCGAGCAAGGTGACGCTTTTGCCGATGGCATGCGGGTCGGCGTGAAGTCGGTCGCGCCAGAATGCATTATTCACTACGAGCACCTGCGCGTTCGCATCGGATGAGCCGAGTAGCCGGCCCATCTGCGCGCGCACGCCGAGCAATGCAAAGAGATTTGGCGAAGCTTCCACGGTGAGGGAGATGCGGGCGCCGTCTTCGGCGCGCACTGGCCTTATGAATGTGTTGTAAGCGCTGAGCTGCGAGAAGTAACGAAGCCCACTGCGCAGCGAATCTACCTGTTTATAGGAAAGCGCGTAGGTGTAGGCGCTTGTTCCTTCATGGCGGTTTTCGCCGTTGAGCAGCATGATCTGTTGCGAGCGTGGGAGTGCTACGGGACGCAATAGCACGGAATCCACGACCGCCATCATCGTTGTTACAGCGCCCAGGCCAAGGGCGAGCGTGGTGATAAGTGCCGCGGTGTAGCCGGGACTCTTTGCGAGTTGGCGGAAAGCGAAGCGCGCGTCCTGCACGATGCGCTCGAACCACTGCCATCCCCATGCGGAGCGCGTTACGTCAGCGACGAGTGGTGGATTGCCCATCTCACGCAGCGCTGCGGCACGGGCTGCTTCTGGCGATTCACCGCTGGCAATGCGCTCTTCGATGGCGAGGCGCAGATGCGCTTCGAGCTCTTCGCGCAGATCGTCTTTGCGTCGTTCCCAGTTCGGCCACAACCGCATACACGCCTCCTGCTATTCCGTTGCCGCGCCCATTACCGCGCCGATGGCATGCACCATACGCTGCCAGCGCTCGTGCTCAGCTGCCAGCTGATCTTTTCCCTTTTTGGTGATCTCGTAGAATTTTGCGCGCTGGTTGCTCTCGGTCTGACCCCATTTGGACTTGACCCAGCCCTGCCGCTCAAGGCGATGCAGCGCGGGATAGAGCGAGCCGGTTTCCACCTGCAGCACTTCGCTCGATTTGAAACGGATACCCTGCGCAATGCCGTAGCCGTGCATGGGGCCCCAGCGTAGGGCCTCAAGAATGAGCATGTCGAGCGTGCCCTGCAGCAGCTCAATGCGGTTCTGATATTTTTCCGTCTTCGCCATGATGTAGAGACTCTACACCTGTGGATGTAGGTTGTCTACACCCTGCGGCAAATTACACTTTGCCTGGCCGGACCGGCTATGGCGTTCCGATCGGCATAAACTCTAATAACTCAGGACTTCTTCTTCTTTGCGTGTACTGCCAGCCGGATTGCACCTGCCACCGCAATGGTTGCCAGTGCAAGATAGCTGTACGGAGAACCGCCTTCCGACGCAGTCACAGTAGGCTGGTTAGGATTTGAAGGTGGATGGTTATGTACGGTCTGGTGATTCACCGCAGACGAGTCGCACCCTACAAACATAGCTGCCAATAATATTGACTTCATTATCTTGAGACTCCCAAGGCATGAAATGTCCATTCGGACTCAATTCAAAAACGATCCGAGGAAAGACGTTCCCTGTACTCATAGCCACATCGATCTAAGAACATATAGAAGGTATGTTATCTATGAGCGGATGCCCATTCTTCCATACATTGCGGACATAGTTAAAGAAAATTTGCAGGTGTATTACCATTGAGTGCCATGGTTACCGTTGAGTGCCATGGTTGCACTCACTTGGTCGGATTACTTTGCGCACTTTGGTCACTCTTTCGTACCAAACTGCCGAAACACTACCTCCTTGTTCGAGCAGCGCAGTGCTCAGCGCGCAATTGCGCGCCTCAACTTGCGCGGTGCCGCCTTCGCAGTGCTTTTCTTGCCTGCATGCGAGTCGCCCGACTCCAGCAAGTACGCGTTCACAATGGCACCGATGAGTCCCGGAAAGCGCTGCTCTACCTCCGCGCAGCGCGAACTGTTGTGCATCTCTACACCGTGGCGCTCACTGCGAATCAATCCGTTCTCGCGGAGAATCTTGAAATGCTGTGAAAGCGTGGACTTGGGGATTGCCTTGTTCCTGACCGTAAGAAAGGTGGAACAGTTCTGCGGGCACTCCTGGGCCACGATATCCGCGTAAATAGTCACGCGCACAGTGTCTGAAAGCGCGTAAAGAATGCCCTCAACCGTGATCTCGTCAATAGAAGGGTGAAACAGGGGCCGCATATCTGTTCAGAGTAGAGATTTGTGGAGAATGATTCAATAGTTCATTAATTCGGAACTTTTGAATCTTTATTCGCCAGCGACCTATCTATACGCGCAGGAGGAAGCTCTTATGGGTAAGCTCGATGGAAAAGTTGCCGTCATTACTGCGGCAACTTCCGGCATGGCACTGGCAACCGCAAAGCTCTTTGCCGAGGAGGGTGCGTACGTTTTTATCACCGGCCGTCGCAAAGATAAGCTTGACGAGGCCGTACAACTGATTGGGAAAAACGTAACCGGCGTGCAGGGAGATGCCGCCAGCCTGGCGGATCTGGACCGCCTTTATGAGACCGTCCGGCGCGAAAAGGGCAAGGTCGACATTCTTTTTGCCAGTGCCGGGTTTGGCGAGTTCGCCACGCTTGAGCAGGTAACCGAAGAGCACTTCGACAAGACCTTCGGGCTGAATGTACGCGGCACGCTGTTTACCGTGCAAAAGGCTCTGCCACTGCTGCAGGACAACGGTTCCATCATCATCAACGGGTCGATTGCAGGCATCAAAGGCTTCCCGGCCTTTGGCGTTTACAGCGCCAGCAAAGCAGCACTGCGCTCCTTTGCCCGCACTTGGCTCGTCGAGCTCAAGGACCGCAGGATTCGGGTTAACGTCCTCAGCCCCGGCACTATCGACACGCCTGCGCTTGACCCACTCGGCGCGGAAGCCAAGGAGGGGTTCAAAACCTTGATTCCGCGCGGCGAAATGGGCCGGCCGGAAGAGATTGCAACCACGGCTCTCTTTCTGGCTTCAAGCGATTCGAGCTTTGTGAATGGAGTTGACCTCTTTGTCGACGGCGGCACGGCGCAGATTTAATCGGCTGAATGCACGAATGCATTCGCGTCAGCACTGGAAGGGTCCGGATGCGTCCGGGTTCGTTCAGCGGCTGGCGCAAAGCCGTTTGGCTGCTAGTTTCCTGCAAGTCTTTCGAGCAGCGCGTCGAAGTCTTCGAGCTTGGCGTACTCGATGATGACCTTGCCACGGCCTTTTTTGTCCTCGATGGTAACGCGGAGGCCGAGGGCGCGCTGGAGCTGATCGGCGACTTCGCGGACGTTGGGATCGACGGGAACCTCGGGCTTGGGCTCCTTCTTTGTCTTGTCCGGGTTCAGGATGGTTTGCACCATATTTTCTGTCTGGCGAACAGAAAGCGAAAGAGAAATGGTACGCTGAGCGGCTTTTTCGATCTCTGCCGGTTCGCCGAGAGCGAGCAGGGCGCGTGCGTGGCCGAAGCTGAGCGTAGCGGACTCGACATGGGTCTGCACGCTGGCGGGCAGTTTGAGCAGGCGGAGGTAGTTCGAGATAGAAGCGCGGTCTTTGCCGGTGCGTGTGGCCACCTGCTCGTGGGTCATTTTGAACTCGCGCATGAGGCGCTCAAAGCCACGGGCCTGCTCGATGGGGTTCAGGTCGGCGCGCTGCAGGTTTTCGACGATGGTGATTTCGAGAGCCTGCTCGTCTGATACCTGGCGGAGGATGGCGGGGATGGTTTTCTTGCCGGCCTGCTGGGAGGCGCGCCAGCGACGCTCGCCTGCGATGAGCTGGAAGCGGCCATTGGCCTGCGGGCGGACGAGGATGGGCTGCACGACCCCGTTGGCCGTGATGGAAGCAGCCAGCTCGGCGAGCTGCTCCTCGTCAAAGGACATGCGTGTCTGGAAGGGATTGCGGTCGATGAGCTCGACAGGGATTTCGCGCGGCTTGCCGGTTTCGGGGTGCTCGGGTGCTGCTGCCTCGGCGGCTGGCTTGGCAGGCATTTGTACACGAGGCAGGAGTGAGTCCAGGCCTTTGCCCAGGGCGCGGCGTTTTGTGTCAGAGGTTGCAGTGCTCATCGGTTTCAATTCCTTCCGGTCCGGCTGGTAGGCCGAAGCTTTCTAACAATTGCATAAACTTTGGGAATAGGTTGCGGCCCCGAGCTATCAGGCTGGCTGCTGCCTATGAGTATGGCCAGAAACGGACCGCCGCTTTTTTGCCCTCCGCTGGGGCCTGGGCGACTTTCTTCCGCTCCTTACTCTTGGGACTTTCTATGCCGTTGCGCCCTAGGAACTCGCCGGCCAACTCGAAATAGGCCTCAGTTCCACGCGAGCGAGGATCGTAGACGGCAACGGGCTTGCCGTGGCTGGGGGCCTCAGCGAGACGTACATTGCGGGGGATAACAGTCTTATAGAGCTGGTCCTTGAAATGCGCCCGGAGGGTTTGCGTGACCTGCTGCGCGAGGTTTGTCCGGTCGTCATACATGGTGAGCAGGACACCCTCGATCTTTACGTCAGGGTTGAAGGCCTGGCGAACGCGTTCGAGGGTCGAAATCAGCTCAGAGATGCCTTCCAAGGCGAAGTATTCGGCCTGCATGGTGACAATGAGCGAATTGGCCGCGGCGAGGACATTGAGCGTGAGCAGGTCGAGCGCCGGGGGGCAATCGAGGATGATGATTTCGTATTTGTCCTGCACGGCGGCGAGGGCGTTGCGGAGACGCAGGGCACGGTCGTCTGCGTTGACCAGCTCGATGGTTGCGCCGGTGAGGTTCTTGGAACCGGGCAGCAGAGAGAGGTTTTCGACATCTGTGGGCAGAATGACCTGCTCGGCGGGGGCGATTTCCATCAGGACGTCGTAGACGGAGTGACGGTCGTCGTCGCGCTGGATACCGACGCCGGAGGAGGCGTTAGCCTGGGGGTCGCAGTCAACCAGGAGTACTTTGAGGCCTTCAAGAGCCAGGGAGGCGGAGAGATTAATTGCGGTGGTTGTTTTGCCTACACCGCCCTTCTGATTGACGACACCGACTATCTTTCCCATGGAATTCAAGAGTACTGTTCGCGGGCGGTTTCGAACAGGGCAATTGACCTGTGGAGAACTCGGCAAAGCTGTGGAAAGTCTTTTTTTTGAGCAAATGCGAACGGACTGCAAGACTAAGAATGACAAGGGATTGCGGAGATTCCGAGGTGGTACGGATTTTGCATGTTACAAACTTGTGACCGGTGGAAAACTTGCTGCGAAAAATACAGGAAGGAAGGCATTGTAAGGAGGTCGTTCGGACGGTTTAGGGTTCTATTGTTCCACGTGGAACATAGGGAAGCTGGGTGCGATTTGAGGGAATGTTCCACGTGGAACATGCAGCGCGAAGTAGCAGGAGAATCCAGCTAGGCTTGTTTTTGCCCGGAAAGCAGGATGCGGTTCTCGCCGGGAAGTGTGGTGGGGATAGACCAGGAAAACTCCGGACCCGCGGCGGCCTGCATGGTGTTTTGCGTGCCCGTTGTGGTGAGCAGCGCTAGCCAGCCTCCCGGCGATACGATGGAAGCCGCCGCCTGGATGGCTGCTTCCATCCGGTCTACAGCCCGGAGAGTCACGATATCGAAGGTTTTACCCAGGGCTTCTGCCCGGCCGCTGTGGACTTGTGCCGAGAGGCTCAGCGTCCGAACCGCTTCACGCAGAAATGCGGCTTTCTTCCCCTGCGACTCCGCCAGCGTGACCTGCAGGCCAGGCTGACAGAGTGCAATAGGGATACCGGGAAAACCCGCTCCGGAACCAAAGTCCAGCAAGGTGCCGGACTGGAGCGGCAAGGCGCGGGCGGCAGCGATGGACTCGACGAAGTGCCGGCGCAGGATACCGTCCTCGTCACGGATGGCAGTCAGGTTGGTCTGGGCATTCCAGCGCAGGAGCAGACTGCAGTAAGACGCGAAGCACGACGCGAGGGTGGAATCGAGCGGTTCCTGTCCGGCAGCGGTTAGAAAAGCATTCAGGCGGGTGGCAGAACTGGAGGAGCCCGTCATTTCGCCGTGGCCACCGATTCCTGAATAGCACGAGGTTTCCAGGCCTCGGCAGCGTGGAAGAAGGCTGCGAAGATGCAGCGAGAAAGTGCGCTGGTGGTGTAAGTACGCTCAGGATGCCACTGCACACCGAGGACGAAATGATCGGACGAGTCGAGCTCGACGGCTTCGATAACTCCATCGATGGGCGAGATGGCGGTGATGCGCAGCTTATCGCCGGGCACGCGCAGCGCCTGGTGGTGGCTCGAGTTCACTTGCTCGGGCTTTGGGTCGTCACTCTTATTAGCCAGTTTTTCGAGCAGCGAGCCGGAGGCAATTTCGATGGGATGGGCGTCGGCGATGTGCCGGCCCGGTCTGTGATTCACCTGCGTCTTCCCGTCTGCCACCAGGTCTTGAATCAGCGTGCCGTTGGTCCAGACATTCAGACTCTGTACGCCGTAGCAAATGGCGAGGATGGGCTTGTGCAGATTGAAGGCATCCTGTAGCAGCAGCTCGTCAACTGCCTCGCGAGCGGGGTCTGCCGGATTGCACTCGGAGATCTTCTTCTCGCCGAATTTTTCCGGCTCGATATCAAAGCCACTGCCAGGCAGCAGGACACCTTGCACCGTGGAAAGCAATTTGGCAACGCGGTCCGGCCGCTCATGGAGCGGAACCACAACCGGAGTGGCTCCGGCAGACTGGAGAGCAGCGGTGTACTGGGGGAGCGAGCGCTGATTGTAAGCTGTGTCGGTGGCGGTGGGCTCAGGAATGGCTATGCGGATGCTCATAAACAACTTAGTGTACGCCCGACGTGTGTGATTGGCTATTTCTGTTATAAGCTATTTATTATCAACAGTTTATATTCTAGCCAGAGTGGCGATTGCGTTGCGGAAGGTTTCGGTCAGCTGGTCAGCGTCGCGGATGGTCAGGCCTTCGGTTGAGATAGGCTCGCCGGCAATGAGTGTTACCGGGCCGGGATAGAAATGCTTGGTGTGGATCGGCAGCAGGTCGTAGACACCCTTGAGCGCAATGGGCACAAGAGGCACCTGCGCACGAATCGCGAGAAATGCTGCGCCTGAGAGGAAGGCTTGCAGTGTGCCGTCGGGCGTGCGCGAGCCTTCAGGGAAAACGAACAGCGGCATTCCGGCTTTGAGTGCGGCTGCGGCTTTGCTCAGGCTCGATAGCGTGGAACGCGGGTTTTCCGTGTCGATGGGCATTTGCCCGCTGCGCGCAAGATACCAGCCAATGAAAGGCAGCGACCACAGCTCTTTCTTCGCCAGGATGCGGAACTGAAAAGGCAGCGAGGCGAAAACTACCGGCGTATCCATATAGGAGGTATGGTTGGACGCGTAAACGGCTACCGGGTACTTGAGCAGATTCTCGCGGCCGATGACAGTGAGCTTTGCGCCGGAGGCAAAAACCGAAAGCCGCGCCCACACTTGCGCAATGCAATGCTGCGTGCGGCCGGTCTTGGCGAAGAGCGAAGCAATCAGCGCCGCTGAACCGCAGATGGCCGTGACCAGAAAGAAGAGTGGAGCCTGCACAACGTTGGTGCGCAGACGGTCCCACATCGGAAGAGGGTTCGGGCGGGACATTCTTACTTGCTGTCCTCTTTCCTGTCGTTCCCTTTCAAAAGCAAGTGCCGCGCTTCGCCCACCAGGTAGACAGAGCCTGAAACCACGACTGGCGCTGCTTCCGCGTGCTGTTGCGCTATGGTGAGCGCTTCGGCAACTGTGTCGGCTGCTGTTGCCGGCGTTCCTGTTTGCTCTGCGGCTGCAAGCAAGTCCGCAAGAGGCGTGGCGCGTGGGCTGGCGATTGGCGCAAAGACGATGTGGTCAAAGAGCGGGAAGAGAATCTGCGCCAGTTCTGCGAGCGGCTTGTCGCGCAGGCAGCTGAAGACGAATGTCCGCGGCGCGGGAGTGATGCCGTGGAGGCTGGAACGCAATGCCCATGCGCCGGCGGGATTGTGTGCTACGTCAAGAACCCACTGCGCGCCACGTGCTGCAATGCTTTCCATCCGGCCCGGCCAGTGTGTCTTGCGGATGCCTGCGTCAATCGACTCGGCTGTAATGGGCAGCGCGTGATGCGTGGCGAGATCAACAGCCGCGGCAATTGCCAACGAGACATTGCGGTGCTGGTGCGGTCCATGCAGCGGACTTGCTACTTGGATTTCCTTGCCCAGAACTTCGACGGTATAGGTGTCACCCGCTCCGAGCGCAGGCATGTATTCCGCCGCATTCACGCCGCGCACATTCAGCTCGACTGCTACTTCGCCCAGTGCCTGGTTCGCTTCCGGATGCTGTGGCAGCGTGACGAGCGTTCCATTGGCGCGCAGAATGCCGGCTTTTTCGCGGGCAATCGCGGTGATCGTATCGCCTAGCCACTCCGTGTGGTCGAGCGAGATATCGGTAATCACGGAAACCAGCGGCTCGACGATATTCGTTGCGTCCAGTCGGCCACCCATGCCTACTTCAAGAATGGCAATTTGGACGTTGCTTTCCGCAAAGTGCAGAAAGGCCATTGCGGTGAGCGTTTCAAAAAAGCTTGGTTGTTGCGCCAGCTTGCCTTCGAGCACCAGCTTCTCGCCCGCGTCATTCACGGTGAAGTAACGCCGCGCGAAATCGTCGTCCGCAATCTCAGCGCCGCTTACGCGGATGCGCTCATTCGGCCGTTCGAGATGCGGCGAGGTAAAGAGCCCCGTACGCAGGCCAGACTCCTTCAGAATGGAGGCAAGCGTGGAAGCTGTTGAGCCCTTGCCATTGGTACCGGCAATCAGAACAGCAGGAAACTTGCAGTGCGGATTGTCCAGTGCGGCAAGCAGGACGCGAATCTCATCAAGCGAAAATTTGCGCCGCGGCGCGCCAGGCTGCGTATGCAGCTCCGGGGCCATGCGGTTCAGATCATCTATGGCAGCAGAGTAAGACATGAAATACCAGTATATCGAGGGACGAATAACGAAGGACAAATGACGAGAGGTGCCGTATTCGTCCTTCGTCACTCATCCTTCGTTCCCAGCAGAAGCTCGAGCGCCCGCCGGGCATCCTGCAGACACTCGCGGGCTTCGGCTTCGCTCAGCAACCCCTGGTGCACCGCTTTGCGGCCTACGTCGTTGACGCGATTTGCAGGACGCAGAAAGGCCGAGTCGATACCTGTCATCTGCAGATTGTTGTTGACCTCGTGCAGCAGATTGCCTAGCGTCGGCGTATTGCGATAACGACGTGTTACCTGTTTCGCGATTGGCTCAGGCAACGTTTGTTTCACAGCCTCTTCCACAACGCTGCGGCACATTACGGCGCAGGCGGTGTACAGGCCGAGGAAGTAACAGCGCGTTGCCTCATTCAGATAACGGTCCGCTTCCTCGGAAACCGCCGAAGTTACGACGCACTCGCGCAGATGCGTGGCCCGTTCCGTCGCCGGCTCAATCATCTCGATCAACTCAAAGGCAAATGCAGCGCGCAACAGGTCGTTCTCATGCGTATCGAGCGCCCGCTGGATCTCCTGCCACGTGGGCGCCTGTGTGGCCGTCTCCGAGGGCAAAAGCCGCGTCAGGTACGTGAGCCGCTGCCGCGCATGCTGAATAAATCCGTGGTGCATCTCCTGCGCCAGGTTCTGCCAGCCGGTCACAAAACCGCCGGAGTCACGAGCGTAGTGCGCTGCCATCTCCTGGTAGGCCGCCTCCGGCAACACGCGTTCCAGCTCGCCGATGCGTCCCGTTCGCGCCAGCTCCGCCACGGCCTGGCAGAACTCGCGTCCCGGCGCCTCAGCCGCGGTCATGCGCAGCAGCTCGTCTTCCAGCCGTTGAATGTCGATGGCCACCGCGCATAGTCCCCCAATCCAGCTTAGAAATCTTTTTGTTGCCGGGCAGAAGACTCTTCTAAAAATTTTTGTGCCTGATTCCGCTATGGGACGCTTCCGGTTTCGGCACTGGTTTTGCACGACATTTTGGGCCTGTGTGGAAGCCGTGGAAAGCACGTCCGCTGTGCAGAAGCCGTACGTTCCATCGCCGCTGTTCATGCGGCTTTGGCCGCAAATTACACAAAATTGCCAAAAGATTCACAGGGGTTTTCGGCGTTGGTGTTGAAAGCGTGGGAAAGCCGGGGCTGGTTGAAGCGGTTCCACACTGGTTTTCCAAATCTGCAGAGTTGCTTTGCCAAGTTTTAGAAAACTGGACACAAAGCCATCCGCTTTGATTGAAAGAGGTTGTACAAGTTATCCACTTTTCCGAGTAGAACGACGGAGACTACTGGATATGTATTTATCTTTTCTAGAAAAACCCAGTCCCCGTCGCAAGCCCTGGTGGAAGAACCAACCGGAGCCATTTTGCCGTCGCGCCGGCCTCCAGGTATGTCAAAATGCTTACTTTTCGGGAACATGGGACGAGGAATCCAGATATGACTCGTGTTTTCCACCATTGAGATTGCCGCAAACCTGAATACAATCAAGAACAAGGACTAGCCGTCCAGGCGACTACGCCTTCGGCGCCAGCAAGTTATGACCGCCAGGCAGCACTGGCTAAGGTTGGGGGTAGGGAATGCCAATCGCAGAATCAGGTGTGGAGCAAACCGCCGGACAAGATTCGGCGCAGGGGGCAGCGATGGAGATTACGGTAAGCCGCCAGGAACTGCTGAAGGAATTGACTGCCACGCAGAGCGTGGTGGAACGCAAGACCACCATTCCCATTCTCTCGAACTTCCTGGTGGAAGCGGAAGACGACAAGCTCACCATTACAGCCACGGATCTGGATCAGGCGATGCGTACCAGCGCGTCGGTCAAGGTAAAGAAGCCTGGCTCTTGCACGATTCCGGCGCGCAAGCTGTATGACTACGTGAAGCTGCTGCCCGAGGGCGACGTCTCGATCAAGCTGCTTGAGAACCACTGGGTGCAGATCCGCTCCGGTCGTTCCAACACCAAGATGGTGGGCATGGCGCGCGCCAACTATCCGCAGGTGCCGGAGTTCCCTTCGATTGCCGTGACGATACTTTCCGCCGTCGCGCTCAAGACGCTCATCGCCTACACCATCTTCGCCATCTCGAATGAAGAGTCGCGTTACACGCTGAATGGCGCACTGATGGTGCTCAAGGCGGAGTCGATTGCCATGGTGGCGACGGACGGCCACCGTCTGAGCTTTGTTGAAAAGCCTGGTGAGACTCTGGAAGGCATCAGCGGAGAAAAGCGCATATTGATTCCGCGCAAGGCATTGCAGGAGCTGGCGAGCCTGCTCAACAACACAGACGCGGAGACTGTGGAGTTTGCTGACGATGAGCACACGCTCTTCTTCCGCATCGGCCACCGCACGCTCAGCTCGCGCAAGCTTACGGGGCAGTTCCCGAATTATGAAGCTGTGATGCCGCGCGACAACACGAAGTTTGCGGTGATTCGTTCGAGCGAACTGTCTGCCGCGATTCAGCGTGTGGCGCAGTTTGCTGACGAACGTTCGGGCGCGATCCGCCTGCGGCTTGAAAGCAACGAGCTGAAGATTTCGGCGGCGTCCACGGAATCCGGTGAATCGGAAGACACAATTGACACCCCTTATTCCGGCGATCCGATCGTGGTGGGCTTCAACTCGTCTTACATTCTCGACTTCCTGAAGGCACTCGGTAATGAAGGCGAAGTCCGGCTCGAGTTTAAGGATTCGCAATCGGCCGGCCAGATGCGGCCCGAGGCTCCCGAAGCGGAATATCGCTCGCGCTATGTGCTGATGCCGATGCGCATCTGACTTTTTGCGCCGGGTTGTTTCGTTGCACTGAAAGCAAAAAGCCCTCTTACTGAAAGAGGGCTTTTGCTTTCTGGCTTGTTGCTAACCGACTACCAGGAATGTCCCCGCTCGCCGTGCTCTTCGCCGGTTCCTGGAGTGAAGGAAACACCGCGCAGCACCTCGGCAAAGCCCGCCGTGCGCAGAGTGACAAAGCTCTCGTGCGCAGCGCCGGCAGCCGTGGTATTGCTCAGCTTGTCGGTAATCGCCACCAGCTTGTTCGGATCCGCGCCTGTGTCACCTCCACCGCTCACCGTGGAAGTGATCGCCCAGATGGTGACCGTTCCATCGCGATTCACGCGGCCTGTAATGTTGCGCAGCCCATCCGTCGCCGGCGACCAGGGCAATTGAGTTGCCGCGTTTGTTCCCGTCGGATAGCCATGCACGGTGTACGGCGTGCCGATATTCAGTCCATTCGTCAGCGTGTACGCCAGGCTCCAGCTACCCGTAGTGGAATCAAAGACCCATTTTTGCAGTCCGCCCGTCGAGCCAGTGGCATGCGTATACAGATCAGTTCCACCTGTATATCCGTCGCCTTCATCGGCTACATAGAGCGCGTTAGCATCGGCAAACCATAAGCCGAACGGATAGTAGACGCCGCTCGATGCCTTGGCCAATGTTATCGAAAATCCATTCAGGATGCACAGATTGCTCGCGAGGCCGTTCTTCGTGGTGTAGGTCGACGCAATATCCGTGGTCGGCAGAGTAGCGTCGGCTGATGGAACTCCCGTCCCCTTCGGGCAGGCCGATCCCGTTGTATCGAGGAAGTACACCGTGTTGACACCATTGCTGCCGCTGCCCTTGGTGTAATACAGCACGTTGTTGAAGAGCGTCAGGCCGCGGAAGTTGTCATCCTTGCCGATTTTGTCGGCCTTGTCGCCAAGCAGGGTAACGCTGAAGCTGCCCACCGGCGTCGGCAGTCCGGGATTCTGCTTCGCTTCCGGCTCGTTCAGCCGATCGAGGATCTGCGCGCCCGCGCCCAAGACTATGCCATCGGGCTGTGGATTGCTGCCATTGCCCGCATTGCCTGCGGTGTAGATCAGGTTCTGCCCATTTGAGTCGTTCAGAATTGCCGCACGGCCGTTGTTTCCGCTGTAGGCATTGGTTTCGGTAAAGTGGATGTGGCCATGGGCATCCATGACGGCGACGGCGCGGTAGTAGGCTTCGCCCACAGGGTTGGTCGGATCATTCACGCCGGGCGTATTCGAGTTCGAGGCGTCGATAGTGTTCACCGGCGCTACATAGTCGATGAACGAGATGTACTTCCTGCTGGTCGAGAGATTGATTGCTCCCTCGGACTTGGAGCTGAAGCTCGTCACAAGCTGATCGCTGGTCGATGTCACCCCCCGCTGCAGGCTGTTCGGCAGCTCCAGCGTGTTCACCGGCCATCCCTCTGGCGTGATCTGGTCCAGGAACAGGCGCGAGGTGATTCCGAAGCTTCCGTCATAGAGCACGTTGTTGAATACCCATGGGAAGAGCCCATTGTTGGTTGCCCCTGTGCTCGCCGAGCAGCCGCCCGTGGTGTTGGCACAGCCCGGAGGCAGAATTGCGCCTACCGTCACATTCGAGGCTTTGTTGTCATACACGCTCCGGCTCACCACCAGGTTTCCGGGGTGGAAAGAAAAGTCGTGCCTGCTCCCGAAGTCCGGAGCCTGCGCCTGCATTGCCACTGCGGTCAGAGCCAGGGTAAGGAGACTGCCTCCCATCCAGAGCCGCCGATGCCAAATCTTGCACTGCTTAACGGTCATGTACTGCCTCCTGTAAGTTACGAACGTATGAGAGGGAGATTCCGCGCCGCGACGGATGCTACCACCGCTTTGTGAACAAGTGGTTACTGAGAAAGAGCATCGAAGCACGATGCCGCGCATTGTTTCTTCCTGCGCAAAGAATGCATGGTGTGCCTCTACAGAATTGCTGCAGAGTGAGTGAAAAATTCATAACAAGCTTGACAGGGAATTTATGCCGCGAGTATTTTTCAATGCGCTGGTGGAATCGTTACCACTCGCGTCAATTGCACGTTTTGTTCTCTCCCCTTTTCTGCGAAATGGAAGAAACACCCATCCCCCACATAGCAAAGGAAGAGCCATGTCCATTTCCCGCAGAACCTTTCTGGCACTGAGCGGCGCGGCCGCCAGCGCAAGCGCTGTGAACCTCACAGCTCTCGCACAAGCAGCGGCCTCTCCTGCCGATCTCTCCTGGCCGCCGAATCAAGCGCTTCCCACCTTCCCTCCGGCAGTTCACCTCGATGCAGCGGATCTCAGCGCCCTCGATGGCGATCAGCAAGGGCTGCTGGTTTCGTTGCAGGGAATTGTGAATCGCCAGCAACCGCGCCTCTATTTCTACTGGGGCACGGATCCCACCAATCTTGAATGGCTGAACACCATCCAGGTGCCTTCGACAATCTCAACCGATCCATGGGCGCTGTTTACGAAATATCGCAGTGCGGTGAAGGGCGCGATTGTCTTTGACCCGAACGTTCCCGACACTATCAACCTGGCGACAACGCTGGCCGGCATCAACGATGCGGTCATTGCAACCGCCGATCTGGCTCAGGCGCACAACCTGCAAATCCTGGAAGACCTGCGCGGGCGCTTCACGGATAAGTTTGCCGTCTACAACTATGCGCTGAGCACGGTGTGGCCAAAGGTGACAAAGCGGATTGCGACGGCGATTGGCCCGTCGAACACGCAGCAGACGGCCAACATGCAGTGGACCACCCTGCTCAAGGTGACGGAACCGGTCACCGACGCCTCCAACCTGGCCACGTATACTGCGGATCTCACGCCGTTTTTGAGCGGCTCTTCGGTGTATGTGAAGTACCAGGACGCGTATCCGAATGACGGATGGGGCCCTTCGGTTTCGCAGGTAACGGTAACAGCGGACGGAACTGTGATTGCATCTTTTCAGCCGGGAACCTCGGCCGAGACACCGTTCCTTTTCGATGCGGACGGCTCGCAGATTGCCACCGGATCGTTTTCGACTGGGCAGTGGCGCTTTGCGGACGGCACTAACTACTTCATCTATAAGTTCACGCCACCAGCCGGGACCAAGCAGCTCACACTTTCCACCATCGTATGGAATGAGTACTTCATAACGGCCACCAATACGCAGCCGAGCTACCAGGTAGTCAATCCTCTCTTCCGCGACTACATTGTTGCCACCAGCGCCCCCGTCTTCTGGCTCGACCCCAACGTCACGGAAGAAGCAACACTGTTTGCGCAAGTCCTCAAGAACTTTGATCCGGACACAGCGTATCTTGGCTGGTTTCCGAACGGCGACGAGATGACCGGCGTAACTTTGTGCGCGCAGAACTCGGCGTATGTTGTGGCCGCGGATGTCTTTTATAACGGCTCCGTCTTCAGCGGCGTGCGCGCGCCCATCCGCACCACGCAACCGCCTGCGAAGGTTCCGCAACTGGAGAACAAAATCTATCTCGGCCTCATCCTCGTGGAAGGCGACAACATTCAGTACAACCAGCATCGTATGCGGCAAATGTGGGATGATCCGTCGCGTGGCCAGGTGCCGCTGGGCTGGAGCGTCAGTGTGCTGCTCCGCGATATGGCGCCGGCGATGCTTTCCTACTACCAGCAGACACAGACCGCCAATGATCTGCTGGTCGCCGGTCCTTCCGGGGCTGGATACACCTATCCCGTGATGTGGCCGTCTTCCACGCTACCCGCGTACATGAAACGCAGCGGCCAGTACATGCAAAGCACCGGCATGCACACACTGTTTGCCTACAACCGCGACAACAGCACGGACGTTGCGCTGACTTCGGCGCTGGTGAGTCTCTACAAGTCAAACATTCCCGGCCTGCAGGGGATTGCTTACAACTACGAGTCTTCAAGCCAGGCGAGCTTGATTGACGGCCTGCCTGTGGCTACTCTGCTGGCTGTGAATGACGCCGCGAGCGGCATCACGGAGTTGGCAGCGATTGCTAACAGCTGGAGCGGAACAAGCCCGCTCTTTGTGGCTGCGGGGCTCGAATCATGGAACATGATGCCTGCCGACGCGCAGACGCTGGTGAGTTCTCTTGGATCGCAGTTTGAAGTTGTGCGGCCGGATGTGTTCTTCCAGCTGATGGGAAAAGCACTGGCAACATCCTGAGTCTGGCGGAACTCTGAGCGCTGATCCACACACTTATTCATCGCGCAGCAGGAAACTGCTGCGCGAAACTTTGTGGTGCCTCTATCAGAGAATGTGCGCGGCAAAGAGCGCATGGTGCGCCAGGATGAAGAGAGTCTTATGGTCCGCGCCGCCGAAGATCAATTGCAGCGGGCGTTCGGGAACATTGATCTGTGCAATCTGCTTGCCTTGCGGAGAGTAAACAAAAATTCCGCCATTCGCTACGTAGACATTGCCGTTGCTGTCCACGGCGACGCTCTCTCCGCCTCGCTGCGCAAAAGGTTTGAGGTCCGCGAGCGTGCCATCGGGATTCACCTTGGCGTTGTAAGTAATGTCTTCTGACTCATTGCTGACATAGATGCGTTGCCCCGGTGCGGCAGTAAGAAAACCGTAGGTGTCCAGGTTGTCGCTGAAACGCCATCCGGAAGTATCCATTGCGGGGCCCTGCTGAAATACGCGGCCCGCAGGCAGAAAGACACTGCCGTCTGTTGATACGTATCCACGCGCCTTGGGTGTTGTGGCATCTTCCGCAAACAGATCGGTCAGCGTGGTAAAACGCATCGTATCCAGATTGAGCTGATCTTTGAACTCGCCGTTGTTCCACCAGTTGACGGGCAGGATGACGGAAGCGTTGGTGTGCGGTTGCGCAGGCCGCGGCGTCAGCACAATTAGCTCTTCCCCGGAGCTGCCGGGGCGGAAGCTGTAGACCGTGCCTTCCGGCCCGGCAGAGGAAACGACCAGCAGGTTGCCGGATTTGTCGAAGGCGAGATTAACAGGATCTAGTGGATTGTCGCGTTCTACGGTAAGGCCTTCTTTTTCTGACCATGCATAGATGCGATGGAAGTGATGATCGACAAAGTAGAGCTTGCCTGCTGCATCCACAGCTGCACCGGAGATAGAGAAGAATCCGTCTTCGAGCTTCTTCACGTTTGCGCCTGGAGCAAGGACGGCAGAAGTACCGGAGGACGCAGGCTGTGCAGGAATGTCGAGGACGGCGAACTCTCGCTCGCGCACTTCGAGATGATGCGTTACGTCTTCGATGGCGTTCTCATACGGAAATTTACTGAGACGCAGATACGTGCCGCAGCCGTTGTTGTCGCAGATAGCGTAGCCGCTTTCCGCGTTCACGTGAACGTTGCGGAAGTGGATATCTGACGAGTTATAAATACGTACTGCGGTTGGAAACGGTGCGCGGGAACGCGTCACGCGATAGGCGTGGTAGTTGGCGAAGGTGAGATTGTGAGAGTTGCCGATTTCGAGTGACAGAGCCTCAGGACTTTCGCCGGCCTCTTCCTCGGTCTGCGGCGCGTTGATGTCCCAGTTCTCTACATGGTCAAACTTGATCTCATTGCGCAGATGGTGTTCGTTCGAGAGCTCGTAGACATGGCCAGGCGTACGCGTGTTTGAAACCACAAAGCCGGCCTGCGCAAAGGTGTTCGGTGTCCAGATATCGGCGAAGGTTCCTCCTCCGCCATCGGCAATCCATAGGCTTGGGTACTGGCCATCCCAGCGCTTGCGCAGGTCAGGGTCCGCGGTGTGCGTATTGTTGTAGGGATTGGTGCCGCTGCCATGGCCGCCGAGAAAACGCACGTCGTCAATAAGTGATTGCTCGCCTGCTTTCCAGAGCACTGCCACAGCGAGCGGATTGATGCCTCCGGTAAATACGCCGATTCCGCTGAAGAGATTTGCACCGCCGAAAGGAGCAAAAATCACGGGCTTCGGTGTGCCTACGCCCTGGTAGCCGGGCGTTTCGTCAAGCAGGTCAATCTGCGTGAGCGTGGGATGCAGGCCGATCAAAACCGTGTCTGGTTTGAGGGTGAGCGTGTCGCGCACAACATAATGTCCGCCGGGGAAGTAAAGGACGCGATGCGTATCGATGGCCTGTTGCAAGGCTGCGGTGTCGTCGGTAGCGCCATCACCTTTTACGCCAAGCGTGTGCACATTGGTCCATTCGCTGCTGGGCGGCAGTGCACGGATGGCGGGTGGCAGCAGTGCGGGGAGAGAGGTTAGCGGCTCGGCTTCATAGCGCATGCCCATTGCGCCCATCTGGCCTTCGCCGGGAACGATAAGCCCGTAGTTGAAATTTCTCACTGCGTAGAGCGTGCCCTTGGCAGAAACCACTTTGCCGCTGTCGCGCAGACGCGCAAAGACAGGCGCGTTGCTGAGAACTGCATTCTCAAAGCCAATCTCTGTAAGCGGGCTTTCTTCCTTGCTGATGGTAACGACAGCGTCCGCGATCTTCTCGAAACGGCAGTCCTTGGCCCATAGCTGATCAGGATAGCCTGCATCAATATCAATAGCCTTCGGGGCATCGCGGAAGGTATCGCGGATCAACGTCAGCCCCGCCTCATGCTCGCGAATGGCTGCCTCGCGCTGACCATCGAAGGTGGAATCAAGCAGCGTGAACTGCCATGCGGGCGAGGTTTTCTCTGTCAGAATTCCATACCGGCCGCCGTAAAAATGCACATCTTCGGCCTCATTGCCGACCTGGTACAACGCTGCAAGCCCTGAGCCAATATGAAAGTCCATGTGCGTGAGAAAGGCGTGCTGCGCAACATGGAAGCGCACGGCGACTGCCGTGGGATTGCCGTCGCCAATCTCAAAGTCGATGTTGGTCATCGCCGAATAGAACGTGGCGGAGTTAGCGTCTGCCACATTATTGTTCGGTGGCACAGAGCCGGGCGGCGGAAAGGCAATCGGGCCTCCGGTGCGCGTGGCCTCGCTAGGTCCCAGGCCCGTGAACATCACCATCACCCCCATGCCCTTTTGAAATCCTGGTGTGTTCGGTGGCAACACAAAGACAGGCCGTATTGCCCCATAACCGACCAGGCGCACACCCGGCCATATATAGATGGTGCGTGTCAGCGTGTAACGCCCCTCGGGAACAAAGACGATGCCCTCGCGTACTTTGCTTCCGGCCTTGTCAATGGCGGCCTGCAGAGCGGCAGAGCTGTCGGCGTTGGTTGCAGGTGCGTCAAGGTAGATGGCCTTGGGGTCATCCGGCCGCGTGGTGATAACGGAAGCTGCAAACGTTGGGGAGCAAAAGCAGAAAACAAGAGCGGACAGCAGAGTTTTTCTCATCGGTTTCCCCGCGCAACAAGGTCGCTTGCAAACGCGGAATCCAGCATACCCGATGGCGGGAAAATCGGTTTTCGACTGCCTGCTCTTACCCGTGCCGTTTCTTCTTATACTGCGAGGCCGGCTGAATGCTGTTCCACGGCACCGGAGAAGCCAGGATCATCGCCGTGTTCGTCGCTACGTACGGCATCATGCCGTCGATGACCGATTCGAGATGCGCCACATCGCGCACGGCCACCTGCGCAATGTAGGAGACATCGCCCGTTACGCGATGACACTCCACCACCTCGGGCATCTTCTTTACCAGGGCCGCGAACTTTGCCAGGTTGTCACCCGCAACCGTTACCTTCACAAAGGCACGCACTGGCAGTCCCACCTTTGCCGGATCCACCATGGCGCGATAGCCGAGAATCACGCCTTCTTCTTCGAGCCGATGTACGCGCTCAATTACGGCCGGCGTCGAAAGCCCCACGCGGCGGCCGAGCTCGGCAAAGGCAATCCGCGCATTCTCTTGCAACTCGTCGAGAATCCGGCAATCAATCTTATCGAGCGATCCTGAAAAATCCTTCATTGCGCAATCCTCCCGCGTTTTTCCCATTTTTCCTCATGTCATTAGGAAAAATAGGAAAACTAGGAAATATTGTAAGGAGAAATCTCAGATCTTACAGAAAATCCGTATTCCTTCACGCTTTTCTTCCCGATAGCCTTAAATCAAGGACGATAACGGGCAAATGGCAGCAAAGGCGCAGCAAATTCCACAGACACTTCTCTCCATGCAGGAGCTCATCGGGAACACCCCTCTGCTCGCCATCACCTTCCGGCTGCGCCGCTTTGGAAAACCAGAGACGATGCGCACGCTCTATGCGAAGGCCGAGCACCTCAACCTCACCGGCTCCATCAAGGACCGCATGGCGCTGCACATTCTGCGCCACGCGTATGCGGAAGGCCTGCTCCGTCCTGGCGATGCCATCATTGAAGCCACCAGCGGCAACACTGGCATTGCCTTCGCGGCGCTCGGCCGCGCGCTTGGCCATCCGGTTGTCGTTTATATGCCGGACTGGATGAGCCGCGAGCGCATTCGCCTGATGGAAAGCTACGGCGCGCGCATCGAGCTTGTCAGCCGAGCGCAGGATGGCTTCCTTGGCAGCATCCGGCTTACGGAAGAGCAGGCCCGCCGCGAACCGCACTGCTTTCTGCCGCGCCAGTTTGCCAACGCCGCTAACTGGCAGGCGCATGCTCTTACCACCGGCCCAGAGCTTGTCCAGCAGCTGGCCTCGCTCGGTCTTACGCCGGATGCTTTCGTCGCTGGCGTTGGCACCGGGGGTACCGTTATGGGGTTGCTGCATAGCCTCCGAGGCCTTGGATTTGCCACACGCGTGCATCCCGTGGAGCCCGCCGAGTCCCCCACGCTTTCCACTGGCTACAAGGTGGGCAGCCACCGCATCCAGGGCATCTCGGACGAGTTCATCCCCTCGATCGTCGCTCTCGACCAGCTTGACCCGGTGATTCCCGTCTCTGACGGCGACTCGATCCTGATGGCGCAAAAGCTTGCCACCCAGCTCGGTCTGGCAGTCGGCATCTCGTCGGGCTGCAACTTCCTTGCCGCCGTCGTAGCGCAGGACCAGCAAGGAAGCGAAGCCGTAGTCGCCACCGTCTTCCCCGACGACAACAAAAAGTACCTGAGCACCGATCTGGTTCGTCCTGAGCCGGTCCGTGAAAGCTACCTGGCACCGGAGATCGAACTCCTCGACTACTGCGTCGTCCAGCGCCCCATGCCAATGATTCCGCACTGGCCCGCAGCCGACTCCCGCACCAGCTCTTGCCTGTAAGTCCTTATATGAGCAGACATAGCGCGAATACGGTTTTTAATACATAGTTATTGAAATTCGGACCGGTTCCTCTCGAGAATTCCGCAAAAACGCAAGAAATATAAAGGAAAAATAAGGATTTATTGTTTGGCAATTAAATTGCAAACAATAAGCCGTTCCCGGGGGAACATTTCTGATAACAGCAGCGTGTCCGTTCGCGGACCAAGCTGCAGGTTCAGAGTTGAATGTCTCATCACCTCCTTGTTTTCTCCACAAGGGGTCAGAAAAATCAGTAGTTTTCGAGAGGCTTGCCAGACATGCGTAGAATTGCTCTGCTGCTCGTTGTTTTGGTTGGAGTGCTGTACAGCACTTGCGGTGTTCGTGCCCAGGACACCTCGGCGATAACCGGTACCGTATCGGACGCGACCGGCGCCGTAATTCCCAATGCCGTTGTGACGATTACGAATGTTCCGACCGGCGCAGTCTATACCCAGAAGACAGACAATCACGGCGCGTACCACTTCTTCGGCGTGCCTGCGGGCGAGGGCTATAAGGTTGTCTTCACTGCCTCGGGCTTTGCGAATACCGAGGTGAGTGGCCTGGCGCTGGCGGTTACGCAGACCCGTACGCTCGATGCTGTACTCAAGCCGGCTGGCGAGACGGCAACAGCAATGGTCGTGGGGAACTCCACGGACGTGACGCTGAACACGACGGACGCCCAGATCGGCAGCAGCATGAGCGTGCAGGAGCTAAGCAGTCTGCCGGTTTATGACCGCACATCGGGCGTCGCGACGCTCTTCCGCTTGCAGCCGGGCGTCGATTACGCCTCAGGCGCGGTTTCAGGCGCGCGTACAGACCAGAGTTCGGTGACGGTAGACGGCCTGGACGTGAACGACATCGCGGCGGGCACGGCATTCGCCATCGTGGCCACGGCGCCGTTGGATTCGGTGGAGCAGTTCAATGGCACCATCGCCGGCCTGGTGTCGAGCATCGGCACCGGTTCGGGTGGCCAGTTCCAGCTCGTCACCAAGTCGGGCACCAACAAGTTTCACGGCAACATCAACGAGTATCACCGCGACACCACCACCGAAGCCAACACGTGGTTCAACAATTTCAACAGCATTGGCCGCACTCCGCTTATCCGCAACCAGTTTGGCGGCAACATCGGTGGCCCGGTTCTTCACGACAAGCTCTTTTTCTTCTTCGATTACGCTGGATCGCGCATTGTGCAGTCCGGTTCGGTAGAGCGCACGGTGCCGAACGCCACGTTTCTCGCTGGCAACGTCAACTATGTGAACAACAACCCGGGCTGCACCGGCTCGGAGCGCCTGAACGCGCCGGGCGCCGGAGACTGCATCACGACTCTGAGTGCAAGTGACATCCAGAGCCTCGATCCCTCCCATGTGGGATTCAGCCCGGCTGTGCAGGCTTTTATCAACTCGCGCTATCCGAGTCCAACCAATCCTGGACGCGGATCATTTGACCCCGGCGGCGGTGACGGACTGAATACGGAAGGCTATTACTTTACCTATCCGACGAACCAGAACCAGGACGACTACGTTACGCGCATCGACTATCAGATCAACGAAAAGCAGAAGGTCTACGGGCGCTTTACCATCAACCGCACGACAGTGGATAACTATCCCAGCGTTCAGGAGTTCCCCAGCGATCCGATGACGTCCGAGGAGCAGGATCACAGCTATTCCTGGGTGGTCAGCCACATCTGGACGATCGGCTCGAACAAGGTCAATCAGGTCTACTTCGGCGACAACGTCCAGAAGATCAACTTCCCCCTGCTCTACAATCCGACGGGAGGGGACCAATATAGCTTTACCGGTTCCGGTCTCAGTGGACCGTACGTTGGGGTTGACATTCAGAGACGCCGTATTCCCATTCCGGTGGTGCGTGACGACTTCAACTGGCAGAAGGGCGCGCACTCGCTGACCTTCGGCGGCCTCTTCAAGTGGATCAAAACAACGAACTTTCTGTCGTCCGACGTCAACTCTATTGGGATCGGCGCCTCCGGCGATCTTGCTTCGGGTTTTGACCCCTCTGCCTATCCGGCTAACCTGAACAGTGCCAACACGGCGCAAAGCAACTATCAGGGCAGCTTTGCCTCCGGACTGGGCGCGATCGGCGCGATCAGCACGAATTTCGACTACAACAACAAGTTTCAGAGGCTTCCTACCCTCTCCGGCTCAAACCGCAACTACCGCTACTATGAGCTGGAACTTTATGCGGGCGATACCTGGAAGGTGACTCCGAAGCTGACCGTGAGCTATGGCGTGCGCTACCAGATGGACACCTCGCCGTACGAGGTCAACGGGACCGAATCGGTTTCGACGTGGATTCCGTTCAACGACTATATCTCGGATCGCGAATCGCAGGCCGCTGCCGGCGACACCAGCAACACGGGCCTTCCGGTCTATAGCTGGCAGCTGGGCGGACCAAAGAACCACGGGCCGAATTACTTTGACACGCCGAAGAAAGACTTTGGTCCCCGCGTGGCCTTCTCGTATTCGCCCTATGCCTCCGGCAAGACGGTTATCAACGGCAGTATCGGCGTCGATTACGACCGCTCGGTGATCAACACGATTAACTTCCTTCAGGACCAGATCTCGTTCCTCTTCACGAACGGTGGCGAAAACCTCTTTGGGAAGTCTCTCGCAGGTGTGCCACGCATACAAGGAGGCACAGGAGCCAGCCTCTCCTACGACTCCTCGTTAAACCCGGCGCCGCAGCCGGTTAGCTCGCCCTATACGCCATTTGTGGATCCGACCGCCGGCCCGTATGGCCTTTATTTGGACCAGGCAGGGTTCGTCATCAGCAAGGACCTGAAGGATCCGTATTCAATCGCCTTCAACGCGGGCGTGCAGCAGGAGCTGCCCAACCACTTTATTCTGAAGCTCAACTACGCCAGCCGTCTGGGCCGCCGCCTGCTGGCGGATGCCGATTCGGCGCAGCTGCTCGACGTGCCGGACTATGTGAAACACTCCCAGCAATCGATGGTAGCGGCATACCAGGACCTGGAATTGCAAATGCGCGCCGGCAAGAACTACAGGAACGTGACGGCCGATCCTTGGTTTGAAAATGTTCTGGGACCCGGCGCAGCGGCCAACATCGCTGCCGCGTTTGGTCTTCCAGGCGACTTCTTCCCATCCACCACCAGCGCGATCGCGGCCTTGGGCGGAAGCACGCTGCAGAACGGCGATATTACGGACGTCATCGTCCAGTTGTTCGGCGTTGGGGCGTGGCCTACCAACATCGGTATGCCGAGCCAGTTCGCCTCGAACGCTTATCTGACTAACATGGGCAACTCGAACTACCATGCCATGCTGGTTTCGCTGAGCCGGAATTACGCGAACGGGCTGCGCTTCGATGTGAACTACACGTTCTCGCACTCGATCGACAACAACTCGCAGGCGGCCAACAGCAACGCGCTCTACGAGGGCACGGGCATCATCTGCGACATCAAGCAACCGCGCGCCTGCCGCGGAAACTCGGACTTCGACGTTCGCCACCAGATCAACAGCAACTTTGTCTATCAGCTTCCCTTTGGCCACAAGCGGGCTTTCGGCAGCAATGTGCCGCAGTGGCTCGACGAGGTTATCGGCGGATGGGATCTGTCCGGTATTCCGGTCTGGCGCACGGGCACGGTTGACAGCCAGCTTTCGGCGGCCTACATTGCGTCGAACTACAGTCTGGCTGCGGGCATCTTCACGGGTACCAACAAGTCCGTGCTGAAGCCGCACGTAAACGTGGACAATGGTGCGCATGCGGTCTATATGTACAAGGGCGGCATCACGAACGCACAGGCCATGGCTAACCCGAATAGCGGGAGCGCGGTCTTCACCAGCCCCTACGGCCTGCACTTTGGCCAGCGCAACCTGCTGCGTGGACCGAACGCGTTCTTCTTCGACGCTGGTCTGCAGAAGACCTTCGCGGTCCTGCCGAGCGACAAGCTGAACCTGGTCTTCCGCGCCGACGGTTTCAACGTGCTGAACCACGCGGTCTTCAGCAACGGTTCAGTGAACGTCGCGAGCAACTCCTTGAACTTCGGCCAGATAGGAAGCACGATTGGTTCGGCTTCGGCTCCGAACTACCGCGTGATGCAGTTCTCGCTTCGGCTCGAGTTCTAAACCGAAACCACCTCCAAACAATCAAGGGGCGCTCGAAAGAGCGCCCCTTGTGTTTTGCGATGCTGAAGTATTGAAAGTCTCGGTAGCCGAGCTTCACGATTAAGCCGGAACCTGCATAAAATCGAGTGCCCGCACAAGGTAGCTCTTTAGTTCCTTACGCGAAACCACCGCATCGAGGAAGCCCTTTTCCAGCAGGAACTCCGACCGCTGGAAGCCTTCGGGCAGCTTCTGCCGGATGGTCTGCTCAATCACGCGCTGCCCTGCAAAGCCGATCAGCGCGCCCGGCTCTGCAATATTCAGGTCGCCGAGCATGGCAAAGCTGGCCGTAACACCGCCCGTCGTCGGATCCGTGAGCACGCAAATATAAGGAATGCGCGCATCGTCCAGTTGCGCCAGGCCGGAAGAAATCTTCGCCATCTGCATCAGCGAGATAATCCCCTCCTGCATACGCGCCCCACCCGATGCTGGAACAACAATCAGGGGCTTGCGCCCTGCCAGGGAGCGGTCAATTGCGCGGGCAATCGTTTCGCCTACCACAGCGCCCATCGAACCGCCGGCAAAGGCGAACTCCAACACGCTCAGCACCACGTCATGCGGGCCAAGCTTGCCCACGGCATTCACAATTGCGTCGTCAAGGCCGGTCGCCTTGCGCGCCTGCTCCAGCCGCTGCTTGTAGGGCTTGATGTCGGTGAAGTTCAGAGGATCGGTCGAACGCAGACCGCGATCGACAAGCTCATAACCCGGCTCCAGCAGGGATTCAATGCGAGCCAGCGCGCCCATCTTGAAGTGATACCCGCACTTCGGGCACACATCCAGATTCGCTTCAAGGTCCGCCTTCCAGATCGTCTGCCGGCAGCCCAGGCACTTCACCCAAAGCCCGTCGGTTTTTACGCGCCGCTCGGCGTCGTCGCCTTCCGGATTGGGATCGGGTTCGAAATCGCCGTTCTCGCGCTTAAACCAGGACATTGTTGACGGGCCTCTCTTTTTCTACGTTGGGGACTGCTATTGCCAGCGCCAAAGACGCTCTTCGTATTCTATTCCGAGCTGCGCAAGAATCTACAAAGGGAGTAGAGGGAGGATGCAAAACCTGATTCTGGGCAGCAGGTTCGCTACTGCACAGATAGTTTTCTACTCCCTATTCCCTACTGCCTACTCCCCGTCTTTCAATGTCCCGTGTGATACGGATGGCCGGAAAGAATTGTAAACGCGCGGTAGAGCTGCTCCGCCAGCACAGCGCGGGCAAGAGAATGGGCCATCGTCATCGGCCCCAGCGACAGCAGGAGATTGGCCCTGGCCCGCGTCTCTTCATCCCAGCCGCTTGCAGGCCCAATGGCAAAGACAATCTGCCGAACCCCCTCATCCCGCCGGACTCCCAGCCACTCGGCAAACTTTTCCGAGCTCATCGCTTTCCCGCGGCTGTCCAGCAACACGATCTCAGGCTTGCGCCCTTTGGCCCCGGAAACCACTGAAAATAAATCGTCAATCGACCGGAAAGCCACGGATTCCGCCTCGGCAAACGCGCCGATCCGCCGCAGCCAGTCCTGCGTCAGCACCTCAAACGGGTCCTTCGTCGGCAGCCGGTTTCCTATATGCGCCAGGGTCCACTGCATGAAGTGGAGAATATAGCACCGCCGGGTGGTAATTCGTCCCAATCATCTACCAAAAAGGGAATGCCATCCCCATTTTTGAAAGTTCCGTGAATACCCCTACGGATTTCCATAGAAACCCGAAAAAATAAAGAAATTTTTATACCCGGTAAATCTTTTATTTTCAAACGAAATAAAGAAATTTGCTAGGAGCCTGTAATTTGGCCTCTGTCATGCAATAGCTATTAAGCCGAGTTGTCCACAAATCTCCTCGGGGGCGTGGCTACACGCGTGGAGAAATAGGGCGGCGGTACATGAACGAGTTCGAGAAAGATTGATGGAGCGGAGGCGCTGACAAGGCGTCGTTTGATGTATTTGCGCTCCGCCTGGGAAGGCGGAGCGTTCAGGATGACCCAGGAACGGTAACTCCCATAAGGATAGTCATCGTTCCCCTAGATTTGGAGGAAGTTTCAATGCGATTTTTCCGACTGCAAAATGCGGCACTGGCTCTCAGCCTGCTCACCGCTTCCGGAATGGCGTTCGTAGCGTACGCTCCGGTTGCATACGCCCAAACGGCGGTTACGGGTGCAATCAGCGGTGTGGTTGCGGATGGCACCGGAGCGGTAGTGCCCGGCGCAACCGTGACGGTTGTGAACGCTGGCACCAACGCCAAGCTGGTTCTGACGACGAACGCCGAAGGCCGCTACACGGCACCTGATCTCACGCCGGGCATATATAAGGTTTCAGCCACATATACGGGCCTGCAGTCGCAAACCACGCAGGTGACGGTTCTGGTTGGCACTACGCTTCCGGCCGACATCAAGGTGAGCCCTACGGCTGACAAGACGATCATCGAAGTATCCGCAAGCGCGCTGCCTCTGGTAGACACGCAGAACGTGGCTTTGGCGACGACCTTCAACGAAGAACAGATTCAGAACCTGCCTACCCCTGGCGGCGACGTCACAACTGTGGCATTCACAACTCCCGGCGTGGTGGTCAATGCGGGTGGCTCCTACGGCAACTTTAGTGCCCAGGGTCTGCCGGGCATCTCAAACCTTTTTGTGCTCAATGGTTTTGACAATCAGGACCCGTTCCTCAACCTGAACAACTCCGGCAGTTCGAACCTCACCCTGGGCCAGGGTGAACTCGCCGAGGCGACGGTCGTTCTGAACGGCTATAACTCACAGTATGGCCGCGCTGCCGGCGCCACGATTAACTACACCACCAAGACGGGCACCAACGCCTTCCATGGCATGTTGGACTACAACTACAATGGCACCATCTTGAATGCCAACGGCTGGTTCAACCAGTACGAAGGTCTGGGCCGGCCCCATGCCGTATCCAACGAGTGGGCGGCCAACGTCGGCGGTCCGATTATCAAGAACAAGCTGTTCTTCTTCGCCGACTATGAAGGGCTTCGCTATGTTCTGCCCGGCACGAGCGGTTATCTGACGTTCCCCAGCCCGGCACTGCAGACCTACATTAAGAGCAACATCCCGGCAAGCGCGCAATCGATCTATGGTCTTGCTTTGAGCGCTTACGCCAATTCGCCGGCGTATTCTAGCGCTACCCCAGTTACTACCGGCTCAGCAGGAAATCAGGATAAGAGCGGTGCTCTGGGTTGCGGAAGTGCGGCTAACGGCGGCCTGCAAGGTACCTCTGCTCCCGGTGGTGGCACCTTCGGTGTGGATACGCCTTGCATGCTTGTGGGTGCCGCCAGTGCGAATAACATCAACAAAGAATGGCTGTTTACCGGCCGCGCAGACTGGAACATCAGCGACAAGCACAAGATTTACGGACGTTACAAGATGGACCGTGGCAGCCAGCCGACGTCCACCAGCTTTATCAACCCTCTGTTCAGCGCACTGTCGATCCAGCCTGAATACGAAGGCCAGTTTAACGATGCCTATGTGCTCAGCCCGAACAAAACGAATAACCTGGTAGTGGCGGCAAACTGGTACACCGCATACTTCGGACCAAATGATAAAGCCGCCTCAATTGCGGCACTTCCAATTGATCTGTATTACGCCGACTATGGCTTGGACGGAAGCGGTGTGAATAGCTCGCCCGGTCTTACTTCGGTAGGTTTTCCGTTCTACCTGTTCCAAGGCCGTAATGTGACCCAGTACCAGATTCAAGATGACTTCAGCTGGATTCACGGCAAAAACACGTTTAAGTTCGGCGCCAACTTCCGCCGCGATTTGATCTCCGACTATGACTCTCAGCAAGGTGTAGTCCTTCCGTATGCACTCTTCTTTTCACTGGGAGACTTCGCAAGCGGAGGTTTCTCCAACACGTCGCCCTGGTATTTGAATAACCAGTATGACCAGGCGTTCACTGCCACGACCACGGCGCACCTTGCGCTGTACAACCTTGGCGTCTATTTCCAGGATGAATGGCAGGTTCTGCCCAGTCTGAAGCTGACGCTCGGCGCGCGTATTGATCGCACTGGCAACCCGCTTTGCCACAACGGCTGCTTCTCCGAGTACACGGGCTCATTCCCTAGCTCGGGAACGGCGTACAACACGGCAATTAATCCGCAGAATTGGAATATCTTCCCGAGCGTTCAGGTGTTTAACTTCCAGCCCCGCTTCGGTTTCAATTACTCAATTAACGACAAGACGGAAGTCCGCGGTGGTGTGGGTTGGTTCTCTGACTTGTATCCTGCAGTCTTCCTTGATGGTGCAGTTCAGAACTTCCCGAACTACAACGCGGAGACCATTTACGTCGGTGCCCTGAATACTGCCGGCAGTGGAACGGTCGGCAGCTATGCAAATGCCGCCAACCAGGCTGTTGGACAGGGTTTCACTGCTGGCCAGACACCTCTGCAAATTGCAAACACTCTTTACAACCAGAACGTGCCATTCTCGCCGCCGACCGTGAATGCATACTTCCCGGGTACATTCAAGGTGCCGGAGTACGTGGAATACAACCTGCAACTGCAGCGCCAGCTAGGCAAGGCCGACGCGATCATCCTGACTTATGCAGGAAACTACGGCTATAACGAGATGCTTACCAATCCATGGTTGAACGCCGGTACTGGTTATTACAGCGATGGCTCTTTTACCAACGACACCACCGTTGGGGATTGGAACTCGGCAGGCAGCTTTGTTGGCGATGGCTCTTTGAACACAACTCCGCCTGATCCCCGCTTTGGCAAGGTGACGGCTTATACCAATAACGCTCATTCGAACTACAACGCTGCAATGGTGACATGGAAGCATATCGCGCATGGGCTGACGGCCGAGGTGAATTACACGTACAGCCACTCGATGGATATGGCTTCGAACGATAGTCTTTCATCTGAGCCGTACTCTGGCTCCTCAGCTCCCGGCGGTTCCTCGAATTCGGTTGCTGGCCAGCTCACGCCGTCGTTGGGTCTCGGCAACCTCAACTACTCCAACTCGGACTACGATGTCCGCAATAACCTCACGGCGGACGTGGTATACCAGGAGCCGCACATCCGTGGTCACAGGATTGTAGATCAGGTTGCTGGCGGCTGGGTCATCGGCGGCAAGACGTACTACCGTAGCGGCACGCCGTTCAGCATTTTCAATGGGGGCGTACTGGGAGGTTATCCGAACATTGCAGGTAGCTCGGCCCCGCCGCTACTCGCTCAAATGCTGCCGGGCGTAGGTGTGGGCCAAATTCTGAACCCGACGGCCAGCAATCCTCACTCCTGTGTGTATACGGATTGCATGGACCCCGCGTCGGCAGCTACGGCAAGTCAGTTTGTCCCTTCTTCCAGCCAGACAAACTTCGGTACGCTGCGTCGTAATGCTCTGTACGGACCGCATTACGCCAATACCGATATCAACCTGTCGAAGAAGATTGTCAACTTCGAGCGCTTCAGCTTCCAGCTTGGCGCCGACGCTTACAACATCTTCAATCATCCGAACTTCGCCAACCCGGTGACGGACATTAGCACGAGTTCGTACGGACAGATCCAGAGCACGCTTGCTGCGCCGACCAGCCCCTACGGTTCGTTCCAGGGCGCGGCAGTTACGCAGCGCTTGCTGGTCGTGCACGGCAGGATCAACTTCTAACCTCCAAGGTTAATCGAAAACACAAAGGGCATCCGCTTAGCGGATGCCCTTTGTGTTTTCTTATCAATCTGTTCTCACCCACTATCTAAGGAGGTGTGATCCTGAGCGAACGAGGCCCCAAACGTTTTTCAGTTTGGGAGTGATGAATCGAAGGATCTGCGGTTGCTTTTCACTCATGTCAGCAATCAAACAGAATTACGCCCTATTACTTTTTCTTCGCTGATTTCTTCGCGGCACTCTTTTTCGCAACCTTCTTTACCGCCGCCTTCTTCTTCGCTGTTTTCTTGGCAGTTTTTTTCGCAGGTGCGGGCTTCTTAGCCACCGGTTTTGCCTTGGCCCGTGCTTCGCGCGTCTTTTCCGCAAGCACTGCCTTCAACTCCGCCTCAAACTCCTCCGGAGACACGGGCCGCGCCGACTTCCGCAGCCGCTCAATGTCATAGAAAGCGCGCCGCTCTGCAAGAAACACATGCACCACAAAGTCCACGTAATCCAGCAGAATCCACTGCCCATGCCGACGGCCTTCCACTGAGCGCGGATAGACGCCAAACTCGCGCTTCAGCTTCAGTTCTATCTCATCTGCAATCGCCAGCGTTTGCCGGTCGTTGCTTGCGGAGGTGACCAGCAGAAAATCCGCCAGCCCGCTGTCGGCCTGGTCCAGCTCCAGGATGCGTGTATCGGCGCCTTTTTTGTCTTCGCAGGCCTCGGCTGCTGCCTGAACAAGAATGCGGGTTTCCGTTGCGGGGGTTGTTGCCATGCGTGAGTATAATCCTCTCCGCGTTTCATCCTAGCATCTTCACAGCGTTGCGAATTACGCCTTTCCCACTACCCCGGCACCAATCAAGCTACTGGTAAAGCCTGTGCTGCCGGATGTACTCCGCAACAGCCTCAGGCACCAGCGAAGAGTTTTCCGCCTCCGCATGATGATGCAACTGCGCGCGAATCTCCGATGCGCTGATAGGCACATCCAGCCCCGGCAGCAGGTAAAGTTCTCCCACATCGCCGCCCGGACTCTTCAGCGCGTAGGCCTGCATCTCCGGTGAGCTCCCAGCCGACTCTTTCATCGGGATAATACTGAGTGAAGGCGGCAGATAGAGCGCAAGATTGCCGATGAACTGTCCGGGCCGCGACGCGATCACCAGCGTTGCCGCAAAGGGGATATGCGCCGCGCCATGCCAATGACGAAGCGCGGCAAACGAATCAGCGCCAAGAATAAGGAACACATGCGCTCCCGGCTGTTCGCAGCGCAGCTTGTGCAGAGTATCGAGCGTATAGTTCGGCGCACCGGAAGCCTGCGGCGCATCGAGCAGCGAAACATCGAGCCCCGGTTCGCCCGCAATCGCCAGCCGCGTCATCTCCACGCGATCCGCAAACGAAGCTTTGGCTCCATCCGGCTTAAGCGGCTGCGCTCCCACAGGTGCAAACAGCACGCGGTCCAGGTGCAGCGCCTCGCGCACCGCGCGCGCCACTGCAAGATGGCCGAAGTGCGGCGGATCAAAGCTGCCGCCAAAGAAGCCAATGCGCGGCATACCAGTTTTAGGAGAGTCTGTGGAACTCATGTCCTCATCGTAACGGCTCGCCGCGCCGTATGCTCAAGGTTACAAACATCTCTAATCTGCATGCGTACTCCACGAGCCTTTTCCCCGCCAATTCATGCAAGCGCAAATCCTGCGCTGATAAACTTAAAGACAGATGTTCAGCAATTGGTATGCGCGTTGGATGTACCGGTGGGAGACGCGGCTGACCACGCGCGATGAAAACCGCGTCGTGCGTCCGCTCGAGTGGGGCTTTGACTGGATTGCCCCCTTTCTTGAATCCCACGGCCTTGGCCGCGAAGAGCTCCGCCTGGCGGAAAGCGGCGCTGCTGCCGCGGAAGCCGCTCTCACGCGAATCAACCAGACCCTCATCCGTCACAGCGAAGAGTTCTTCGGCTACGAGCGTCCCACGGACTTCCGCCTCGAAGAGCGCTACCCGCAGCTCTTTCCAACCAACGTGCGCCCGGAAACCCTCGCGCAGGACGCCGACCTCAAGCGCAAAGCCGAAAACGGAGAAATCCCACGCGCACAGTTCCTCCGCTTCACCTCCCCGGAGCGGACGCCGCACCCGGAAAACGATCTCGTGAATGCGCGCTGGTTCCCCGCGCCGCCGCACAAAGACCCTGCACGTCCGAAGCAGGCCATCATCATCCTGCCGCAGTGGAACGCCGACGCCTTCAGCCACAACGCACTCGCCGGCATCTTCAACAAGATGGGCATCTCCGCGCTGCGGCTCTCAAAGCCGTACCATGACATTCGCCGCCCCAGCGAGCTCGAGCGCTCCGACTACGCAGTCAGCGCTAACATTGGCCGCACGCTGTCCGCCTGCCGCCAGGCCGTGGTCGATATCCGCTGCTGTCTCGACTGGCTCGAATCACAGGGCTACGAGCACTTCGGCGTACTCGGCACCAGCCTCGGCTCCTGCTATGCCTTCCTCGCCAGCGCGCATGATGCACGCCTTCGCGTGAATGCATTCAATCATGCGTCCACGTCATTCGGCGACGTAGTCTGGGCCGGCCAAAGCACGCGCCACATCCGTGCAGGCATGGAAGAAGCGGGACTCACGCAGGAGCGCCTTCGCAATCTCTGGGCCGCCATCAGCCCTGTTCATTACTACGACAAGTTCATGAGCGAAGAGTCTGCCGGCCGGAAGAAGAAGGTCCTGCTAGTCTACGCGGACTACGACCTCACCTTTCCGCGTGAGTACTCACTGCAAGTCGTCGATGCCTTCCGGCGCTACAGCGTAAACTTCGAGCCACGCGTATTGCCCTGCGGCCATTACACCACCGGCGAAACACCGTTCAAATACATGGATGGCTGGTACATGGGCTCCTTCGTCTATCGCGCCTTCAAACAGTTGCGAGAAGAAGGACTGGCCGTCCAGGCGATTGCGCCCTCGGCGCCAAAAGCGGAAGAAGAAGAGGAAGCACTCACGCGTTAAGCGTCACGGAATCGCATTCAAATCCATGTGCAACAGCTTGATGGGGTCCAGCATCGCCCCCTGCCAGCGCACCGCCCAATGCAAATGCGGCCCTGTTACGCGCCCTGTCGCTCCGCTCAGGCCCAGCACATCGCCCGTCGCCACGCGCTGGCCTTCCTTCACATCAATGCGGCTGAAGTGCATGGACAGCGTATAAAGCCCCAGCCCGTGGTCAATAATGACGCAATTACCCTCGTAATAAAGCGGCCGTGCCAGCACTACCACGCCGCTGTTTGACGCACGAACAACCGTCCCCATCGCCGCGCGAAAATCCGCGCCCTTGTGAATGCTCGCCAGCTTGCCGTTGAACATACGCCGCGTGCCAAAGCTGTCCGTTGCCTGTGCCGTCACCGGAGCGTGAAAGTCGCCGTGCCACAACGGATGATCTGCGCTCATCGCAAAAGCCTTTGCTTTCGCCTCGGTGGCAGCCTCAATCTGCTTCAGCTCCTCCGGGCCCGGCGAAACAAACTTTGGCGCAACAGTTAACGACCCTGTGCGATAGTGCGCCGCCTCAATCGCCACCGTGCGCATCATGCTCACCGGCCCGCTTGCCGTATGCGCGGTAACATGCAGTGTTGAAGGCCCAAGCGGAGCCTCCACATCTACGCCGCCCAGCGCAAACCACTCGCCATCTTTTTCAAAAAACGTAAATGACTTTCCCAGCCACTCGCCGCTTACGGACTGCGCCCCCGGCGCATGCACGCGAATCAGCTCCGGCGCGCCCGCCTGCACAATCGCAGGCGTCAACGTAACAGAACTGGTCTGGCCAGCCGCGAAGGCCGGCATCAAAGCGAGAAGGAAAGTAAGAAAGCGAAGCGTGGGGAGTCGCATCGCTTCCAGAATAGCGCGAGTTACTCCGCCCGCAGTGCGGTAATCGGCTCAATCCGCGCCGCGCGAACCGCAGGAATCAGCGAAGCCGCACTGGCAATCAGCGCAAGCGCAGCAACGGAACCAACAAGCACCCACGGATCTCGCGCCGAGGTGTTGTAAAGAAACGAAGCCAGTGCTCGCGCCGCAAACAACGCAATCGCCAGCCCCAGCACTGATCCGCAAACAGCCACCCACGCATTCTCGCGAAAGACCATCGCCACAACCTGCAGCCGCTGCGCGCCCAGCGCCATGCGAATCCCAATCTCGCTCGTCCGCCGCGCCGTCGCATACGCCAGCGTGCCATATAGGCCAATCGCGGTAACCAGCAGTGCACTCACCGCAAAGAAGACAGCCAGCATCGCCATCATCCGCTCCGCGCCAATCGAGTTGTCAATCTGGCTGCTCATCGTCGTCATCACCGGCGCCGGAACGTCAGGCGCCATCCGCGCAACCAGCGCACGCGCAGCCGATGCCAGCGGTGCGGCCGCGCCTTCCGTGCGAATCACCGCGGTGTAAGAAGGCTTGTGTGATTCGCTCTGCGTAATTGGCAGGTAAACCTCCACCGGCGGAGGCTCCTGCACCGAGCGATAGCGTGCATCGCCCACAACCGCGACCACTTCATAGGGTGCATTATCGTGATCTCTTACGATCTGCCCCAGCGCGTTGCCATTCGGAAAGAAAGTCTTTGCCGCCGATTGGTTCAGGATGATTTTCAACCCGGAAGCCCTTGTCTCATTCCACAGGTAATCGCGCCCGGTCAGAATGGGAATACGCATCGTCTGGAAGAAATCAGGAGAAATGGCATTCATATAGGTTTCGCGTTCGCCGCCGCTCGTTGTCGTGTGAAAGTCGTTGGTCCAGGTGTTACCGCTCATGGGCACGAGGGAGGCGAAACTAACGCTTTCGACTCCCGGCTGGTGCTCTAGCGCATCGCCGAATTGCTGATACCAGCGCACAAGCGCGTCGCCATCAAGCGATTGCTTGTACATATCGAGATCGATGTTGACAATGCCTTTCGGCTCAAAGCCAAGCCCGGTCCGGTAGAGCCGCGTCAGACTGGTAGCCAGCAATCCCGCGCCAACAACCAGAATCAGCGCCAGCGCAACCTCCACTCCCATCAGCGCGCGCGGCAGCAGCCGTGTGCGCTGGTGTGCCGTGGAGGCGTGCGAGCCGGATTTGATCTGCTCATTCAGATTCTTCGATGTGGCACGCAGTGCCGGAATCAACCCGATCAGCGCAGTCGTCACAATCGCGATGAGCGCGACAAAAAACAGGACGCGCAGATCGAGTGTTGTATCCAGCACGAGCGTCACGCCGCCCATATAGTGCGGCAGAATCATCGCAGCCAGCAGTCCAGCGACAAGCGGCGCAGATATTACCCCTGCCGTGGTTCCCAGCAACGCGATCAACAGGCTCTCTACCATAAGCTGTTGCACAAGCCGCCTGCGTGTCGCGCCCATCGCCAGCCGCGTTGCCAACTCGCGCTGCCGCGCAGCGGCTCGCGCCATCAACAGGCTGGCAAGATTCAAACAAGCCAGCAGCAGCATCGCTCCGCACAGGCAAAACACCGCAATCAGCGGTTCCGTAAACTTCTTGCGCAGATACGTGTAACCCTTCGCACCCGGCTCGGCAGCAAAGTGAAAATGATGCTTGCGCGCATCCACGGCCCATTCGCCGCCGGTCTTGTCTGCGGCTATCTCGTCCACAATCGAACTGGAAACCGCGCTTAGCGCAGCATTGGCCTGCTCCAGCGAAACACCCGGCTTGCGGCGCGCAAGGACGTTCATCCACCAGTTGTGCATTCCACCGGCAATCATGTCTGATGGCGCGTCAATCACCGGCTCGGCCCACGTTGGCGCATAGATCTGCGGTCGCGCCGTCGGAGCCGCGCCAATGAATGTCTTCGGCATTACACCCACAACGGTGAACGGCGTATTCGCGATCGTGAGCTTGCGCCCAATCACATCCGGCGCGCCGTTGAACCAGGCGCGCCAGAAACCCTCGCTGATGACAACCACATAACCACCCGGCCCGCCGCCTTTCTGGTCATCCTGCGGCGTCAGGTAGCGGCCCATCAGCGGCTGCGTCTCCATCATGCTGAAATACTGCCCGCTCACCAGTGAGGAAGGAACATTCACACTGCCCGAAGCGCCGCGTACCTGGAACCGAGACATTCCGGTATAGCCCGCGACATATTGGAAGACCTCGTGTCGCTTTTCAAGCGCGCGCAGAAGCGGCGCAGTGTAGCTGTAATTCGGGCCGTATTTTCCATCATCGTCGCGGTCCATACGTATTACGGACAGCTCATCGGCATGCGGCACCGGCAGCGGTCGCAGCAGCAGCGCATTGATCAGCGAAAACACCGCCGTATTCGCGCCGAGGCCGAGCGTGAGCGTAAGAATCGCTGTCAGCGTAAACCCCGGAGACTTCCGCAGTTGGCGAAAAGCAAATCGCACATCGCGCACAAGCTGTTCCAGCCATGGTAGCCCACGCTGCACGCGATAGTTCTCCCGCGTCTGAGTCACGCCGCCAAATACGCGCAGAGCCGCCGTGCTCGCCTCATCCGCCGTCATCCCGCGCCGCACATTCTCTTGAACCGCAAGCTCAATGTGTGCCTGCAACTCATCGTCAAGATCAGCATCCATCTGCCCGCGTCGAAACAGCGAAGAAACACGGCTCAACAAAACGCGAATCCAATCCATGAACTCTCTCCTATTCCATGCGCAACGCCCGCATCGGATCGACCGAAGCCGCCCGCCTCGCCGGCACAATTGCCGCAACTGTTGCCGCCACCAGCAACAGAAGAACGCTTCCACCAATCGCCACCGGGTCCATCACCGGAGTCTGGTACAGCAAACTCCGCACCCAGCGCAGCGCCACAAACGCGATCACCAATCCAACACCCGCACCGGTCAGTACAGGCCACGCCGCCTGTCGCAACACCAGTCCCACCAGCGTGTTTTTACCCGAGCCCAGCGCAATGCGAATGCCAAACTCCTGCTGCCGCAGTGAAACCGAGTAGGCCAGCACGCCATATACGCCAAGCAGTGCGAGCATCAGTGCTGCTATGCCAAAGGATCCCAGCACAATGGTCTGGAATCGTTCCGTAGCCACCGAGTCGCTCACCTGCTCATCCAGCGCTCTCAGCTCCCGGATCGTCACTTGCGGATCAATCTCCCAGATCGCGCGCCGCATCTCCGTATTCAGCGCCTCGCTCGGCTGCGAGCTGCGCACCAGGAACGAGATCGTCCACGGTACATAGGTCCAGTACGGCACATACACCATCGCGGCATCGTCCTTCAGCCCATTGATGCGCGTATCCGCCACAACGCCCACCACGGTCACTGGTTCGCTGCTGTCCGGAACAAGATCGTTAAGCTTGCGTCCAATCGGATTCTCCCCCGGAAAACCCTCCCGCGCCGCCCTCTCTGAAATCAGCACTACATTCGGATTCGCGCGGTCCGACGCCGTGATATTGCGCCCCGCCACCAGCGGAATCCGCATCGTCGGCAGGTATTCCGGATCAATCCAGCGCACATTCACGGAAGGTCGCTCCGCCAGCGGCACAGGATGATCCGGGCGCTCGAGATTATCCACCCACGTCTCGCCCGTCAGCGGCGTCGCGCTGGTCAAAGCCACAGACTGCACGCCCGGCAACTGGTTCAGGGCTGCAAGCGCGCGGTCAGCAAAGGCCAGCTTTGCGGCCTTGTAGTCTGTGTTTGGCTTATCATCCTCATACTTCGGTGTCAGCAGGCTCACCTGCGCATACGTCACCTGGTTCGAATCGAATCCGCGATCCTGTTCGAGCAGATGCGCAAAACTGCGCAGTGTCAGCAAGGTTACAAGCAGCAGAACCACTGTGCACGCCACCTGCCCCGCCACCATCACGCTTCGCGTGTGCTGTCCCTGCCGTGTATTCGCCGTGCGCAGCGAGTTAGCCTGCAACGCGGCTTGCGGAGGAACATCCAGCGAGCGCAGTGCCGGCAGCAGCCCAAACACAATCGCGCAAATGGCTGACAATCCCACCGCAAACAGCAGCACCGGCAGACTCACATGCACCTCATCCAGCCGCGGAACATTCGCGGGCACAAGCCGCATCAACAGCCTCACGCCAAAAAACGCCAGCGCCACGCCCGCCGCGCCTCCCGCAATTGCCAGCACCGCGCTCTCCACCAGCCGCGCCATAATCAGCCGGCCTTTGCCCGCGCCCAGTGCCGCGCGCACCGCGGTCTCATGCTGTGCATTCACCGCCCGCGCCAGTTGCAGATTCGCAAGGTTCACGCAGGCAATCAGCAGCACCGTGCCCACCGCCGCAAACAGCAGCCACAACGCGCCGCTGATCTGGGAAGTGGAATCCTTCGCCAGCGCCGTAATCGCAATACCCAGGTGAATGGGCAGATGCGCGGATGCCGAATAGGACTTCTGCAAAGCCTCAAGCTCCGCCGATGCCTGCTCCACGCGCACTCCAGGCTTCAGCCGCGCAAGCACCTTGTAGTTGAACAGCCCGTCATCTTTCTGGAGGTCATATTTGCTCGGAATCATCGGCACATAAATCTGCACCTCCCGCGTCGCCGGCGACGGAAGAAGCTCCGTCTTCGGTGCCAGCGCAATCTGTGGAAAGCGCATGCCGGCCGGAAGCACACCAATCACCGTGACCGGCTCGTCGCTCAACCGCAGCGTCTGCCCAATCACATTGGGATTGCCCTGGAAAAACATCTGCCATGCGTTGTAACTCAACACCGCCACCGACGCCGCGCCATTCACCGCATCGCTCTCAACAAAGCCGCGTCCCAATATCGGTTGCACGCCCAGCACGTGCAGCAGGTTCGGAGAAGCCGCAAGCCCGCCCACCATGTAGGGATGGTCTCCATCCGGAGAAACGCTGATGGCGTGATTGTGAAAGATGGCCGCGTCCTCAAGCGTGGTTGCGCTCTGTCTCAACCGCAGAAAATGCCGGTAGTTGTCTGGCATCGCGGACCGCTCGCTGCGGGTCTCCTCCACTACTTCGCGCACCACAACCAGGCTGTCCGGATCGTGAAAGGCAAACGGCTTCAACAACACCGTATTCACCACGCTGAAGACCGAAGTCACCGCCCCAACGCCAAGCGCCAGTGTCAGAATCGCCGTCAGTGCAAATCCCGGAGCCTTGCGCAACTGCCTCACGGCAAATCGCACATCACGGCCAAGCTGCGCCAGCCACGGAAAGCCGCGCTGCACGCGATAGTTCTCCCGTGTCTGCGTCACACCGCCAAAACTGCGCAGCGCCGCCGTGCGAGCATTCTCTGCGTTCATCCCACGCCGCATATTCTCCGCAACCGCAAGCTCAAGATGCGCCTGCAACTCATCTTCAAGGTCAGCATCCAGCCGCTTCCGACGAAACAGAGAAGCAACACGACTCAACAAAACGCGCACCCAATCCATCCTGTCTCCTATTCCGTTCGCAATGCCCGTACTGGATCAAGCCGCGAGGCCCTCCACGCGGGAGCCATGCATGCAGCAATGGCCACGAGCAACAGCAATCCGGCAACCGCGGCAAAAACTGCAGGATCCATCGGCTCGGTTTCATACAGCATCGAGCGAATCAGGCGCACAACAGCCACGCTCGCTGCCAGCCCGGCCACAAGCCCGGCAAGCGCAGGCCGAATACCGTCCAGGAGCACCTTCCGCAAAACATGTTCGCGCTGCGCACCCAGGGCGATACGAATGCCGATCTCTCCGGTTCGTTGCGTCACCAGGTAAGCCATAACGCCGTAGTGGCCCACAGCCGCCAGTACCAGCGCAATCACGGCAAAGCCCAGCACAAGAAGAGAATCAAACTGCGAGCCAAGAGCGGACTTGGCTATCGACTCTTCAAGCGTCATCACATTGGAGACGGGCAGGTCGCGGTCAAGCTGCCCGATGACCTTCTGGACCGGCAGCGCCAGCGTATCCACATCCTGAACAGACCGCAGCACAATCGTTGCGTACGTATATCCATTGCCATAAATAGGTATGTACATCATGGGCTGCGGGGGCTCGGAGAGAGAGTAGCGCGTGTCCCCGACGATGCCGATAATTTCGTACACATCGCCGCCGAAGTCTACCTTCAAATGCTTGCCAACGGGGTCTTCGCCGGGAAAGCAGATCTTGGCAGCCTCCTTGCTGATGAGCACCACGTGATCTCTGTCGAGCTTCTCATCCGGGGCAAACGTGTGTCCCTTCAGAATGGGTAGATGAATGGCGGCAAAATATCCCGGATCTGCGCCGCGTATCACCATGTCAGTGCCGGTGCCCTTGGGCTGCGAAGGATGTTCGACAACGGTGGTGATCCGGTCACCGCCCCAGCCCTGCCCCGGTGCGCTGCTCACCAGTCCTGCCGACTCTACTCCGGGAATAGCGCGCACGCGCTCAATGAGTTGCTCAAGAAACGCTACCTGTTCGGCGGATGTCTTGTAGCACGCACCAGGAAGGCCGACGTTCATTGTCAGCACATTCCCAATCGGAACACCCACATCCGTAGAGCGCAGGCGGCTGTAACTCTTCAGCAACAGTCCTGCGCCAATCAGCAGTATCACGGTCAGGCAGACTTCCAGGAACAACAATCCCTGGCGCAAGGTGGCGTGGTTTCTCTCGCCGGATTGTGTGCGCGAACTCTGCTGCAATGCAGAGAGGATTCTGCGGCCATCGATGCTGAAAGCGGAGATAAGCCCGGAGAAGGCCGCGCAGAGCACAACCACGGCAACGGTAAAAGCCGCAGTCACCCAATCCAGATGGATGCCTTCAACGCGGTGCATATCGGGTCTTGCATGTTCCAGCCAGCGCAATGCCGCCGCGGCCAGCGCCACGCCAAGCGCTCCTCCGCCCGCAGTCAGCAGCAGGCTTTCCATAACGCGTTCGCGAATAAGACGAATGCGCCCGCCACCCAGGGCCGTGCGGATAGCCTGTTCCTTGCGCCGTGCCGCGGCACGCGCCACCAGCAAGCTTGCAACGTTGAGGCATGCAATGAACAACACGCATCCCGTAGCGGCAAAGAGAACATAGAGTGGAGTTTTGTAATCGTGTACGACGTCATCCAGCAGTGCGCGGCCGCTCGAAGCATCGCGGACCCCAGCGCCCGGGTGCTCGGCCTTCAGGTGCATTTGCACAGCATCCAGGTTGTTCAACAACTGCGGCAGCGTAACGCCGTCCGCAAGCCGTGCCACGCCAATGAACTCATGATCCTCAAAGGTTTTCATCAGCCAGCCCGGAGCTTCATGGCTCACAGGAGTCCATACTTGAATCTTGCCGCTGGAAAATGGGCCCAGAAAGACAAAAGATTCCGGCATGACGCCGAGAATTGTGTATGGCTTCGCACCGAGCCATATCTTGCGGCCAATCACGTTCGGATCGGCTCCGTAGCGGCGCTTCCAGAAGGAGTAGGACAGAATTGCCGTAGCTTCGGCTTCCTGGCTGTCCTCGGAGGGAGAAAAGCTTCGCCCAAACATGGGCTGCACGCCGAGCGTTGAGAAAAAGTTTGCTGAAACCCAGGCCGCATCCACCTTTTCCGGCAACTGCCCACCCTCAGCGGAGACGTTGTAGTTCTGGAAGGGCGAAATCAGCGCCATTGTTGCCATGTCTTTGGCGGCATCTTTCCATGCAAAGAAGCTGCCTGCGTCAATCGACGAGTACGGGTTGTCTTTCTTTGAGTCAACATTGTGATTGTGGCTGTAGAGAGCTACCAGCCGCTGCGGTTCGTAATATGGCAGCGGGTTAAGCAGCACCGACCGCACAACAGCAAAGATGGACACATTCGCGCCAATGCCGAGCGCCATTACAGCAACGGCAATCATCGTGAATCCCGGCGTTCGCCCTAGCGTGCGCACACCATAACGCAACTCGCGGCCAACCTGCTCCACCCAGGGCAACCCGCGTTGCACGCGATACGTCTCACGCGTCTGCGTAACCCCGCCAAAGTTGCGTAACGCTGCCGTGCGCGCATTCTCAGCTGTCATCCCACGCGCAATATTCTCGTTCGTCGCCAGCTCAATATGTGTCCGCAACTCTTCATCGAGCTCGGCATCCAGCTTATGGCGCTTAAAGATTGAAGCAACACGACTCAGCAAAACGCGCACCCATTCCATCCCCGCCTCCTAATCCCCCGCCTCTTAATTCGAGGTGTCGCCCGTCGCGCCAAGAAACCGCGCCATTGTTGCTGCTACACGCTCCCAGTTCTCCGTTTCGCGTACCAATTGCTTATGTCCCGTCCGGCTTAGCGAATAAAACTTCGCCCGCCGGTTCGTCTCGCTCACGCCCCACTCGGACTTGATCCACCCGCGCTGTTCCAGTCGCAGCAGCGCCGGATAAATTGTCCCCTGGTTCAGGCTCAGCGTGTCGCCGCTCACTTGCTCAATGCGCCGCGCAATGCCATAGCCGTGCAGCGTCCCCATTGACTCCAGCGTCTTCAGCACCATCAGGTCCAGCGTTCCCTGCAATACATCAGATCTGTTCTCGCCCATTGTTTCTCCTGTTGTTGTTCTACATATTGACGTCGCGATATGTAGATTGTCAACAGAAAGACAAGGGACAGGGGTGGATGCATTCCCACAAACCAATGTGTTGTCATCCTGAACGCAGCCGTTCTTCAGGCGGAGTGAAGAATCTGCAGTTGTCCTTTATAGTTTTTGCTTTTTATCGACAAGCATTGTTCCCTTGTCCCTGTTTCTTTGAAAACCGGCTAAAATCGAACCATGACCGACCGCATGTCGCTCTCCCTTGCGCAAGCCGACCCCGAAGTAGCCGCCGCGCTCGACCACGAAACGCTCCGCCAGCACGAAGGCCTCGAGATGATCGCCAGCGAGAACTTCGTCTCCGAAGCGGTTCTTGAAGCGGCAGGCTCCGTCTTCACCAACAAGTACGCCGAAGGTTATCCCGGCCGGCGATACTACGGCGGCTGCGAGTTCACGGATGTCGTCGAAAATCTCGCCCGCGACCGCGCCAAGCAGCTCTTCGGCGCCCAGCACGCCAACGTGCAGCCGCACTCGGGCTCGCAGGCCAACGCCTCGGCCTACATGGCCATGCTCAACACCGGCGACACCATCCTCGGCCTGGACCTCGCGCACGGCGGCCACCTCACGCACGGCCACAAGCTCAGCTTCAGCGGCAAGCTCTACCGCACCACCTTCTACGGCGTCCGCAAAGACACCGAGCTCATTGACTACGACGAGCTCGAAGCCATCGCTCTGCGCGAAAAGCCCAAGGCCATCATCGGCGGCGGCTCGGCCTACCCGCGCCTCTGGGACTTCGCCCGCATGCGTGAAATCGCCGACAAGGTTGGCGCTTACTACATCTTCGACATGGCGCACATCGCCGGCCTCGTCGCGGGTGACGCGCATCCCTCACCCGTGCCCCACGCGCACATCACCACCACCACGACGCACAAAACCCTCCGCGGACCCCGCTCCGGCCTCGTGCTCACCGGCCCAAACTCCGACCCGGCCCTCGCCGCCGCCATCGACAAAGCAGTCTTCCCCGGCCAGCAGGGCGGCCCGCTCGTGCACATCATCGCCGCCAAGGCCGTTGCCTTCAAGGAAGCCCTTCAGCCCGACTTCAAGTCCTACGCCGCGCAGGTCGTCGCCAACGCCTCTGTGCTTGCCTCGGAACTCCAGTCCAAAGGCTACAGAATCATCTCCGGCGGCACAGACAACCACCTTATGCTCGTCGATGTCTTTGCCAAGGGCACGCTCGGCTCTGAGGCAGAAGCCGCACTCGGCAAGGCCGGCATCACGGTCAACAAGAATGCCATCCCCTACGACACCAATCCGCCGCTCAAGCCCTCCGGCATCCGCATCGGCACGCCCGCGCTTACCACGCGCGGCATGAAGGAAGCCGAGATGAAGCAGATCGCCAAGTGGATTGTCGAAGCACTCGACAAGAAGAACGACGACGCAGCTCTCGACAAGATCCGCAACGAGGTTGCCGAGCTGGCCAACCAGTTCCCGCTCTATGCATGGCGGCGCGCATCGGCTGCGGTCAGCGCGTAACAATTTCGAACATGCAAACACAGAAAAGGGTGGGATTGCTCCCACCCTTTTCTGTGTTCAAAATCAATCACTTAGGATTGTGAAACTTTCCACATCCGCAACTTACGCGAACCCTCCGTGTTGCATCGAATGTATTTAGAAAGGTGACCTGCCTGGAACGATTCCCAGATGGTGGGCACCCGGAGGATGAAGATGAAAGCCCTCAAGCTTACTTTGGCAGCAGTCCTTGTATTTGCCCTCCCCGCATTCGCGCAGCGCCCTGGCGAACATCCAAATTTCACCCCCCGCGCGCCGTCGCATGGTCCTGCACCATACCAGGGCTCAACCCCGCGCATGGCTGACCCGAACCACGGCAATAACTTTGCTGACAAGCAAGGCCATCCCAACGCGCCGCACGTGGACGGCCGCACATGGGTCGGGCATGACACTGGCCGCGGCGACGCCAACTATCATCTCGACCATCCCTGGGAGCACGGCCACTTTACCGGCGGCATTGGCCGCGGCCATGTGTGGCACCTGGTAGGCGGCGGCCCCAGCCGCTTCTGGTTCAACAACTGGTATTGGAGTGTCGCGCCGTATGACGTGACCTATTGCGGTGACTGGCTCTGGGATTCGGACAACATCATCATCTACGACGATCCCGACCACCCGGGCTGGTACCTCGCCTACAACGTGCGCCTTGGCACCTACGTTCACGTAATGTACCTCGGCATGTAGAACTAGCCATAGGTCCAAAAACCCAAGCTGAAACAGGAGGGACAAGCGTAAGCGCTCGTCCCTCCTCGTTTTTCTCAGGGATTACGGCCCATTACTCCTCTGCGCTCCAAAATGAAATGGGTATGCCACGGGAAGGCGATTTTTTCGATTTCCCATTATTTTGAAGTAGTAGGATTGTAGGCAGCCCGCAAGCCCCAGTTTTCGAGCGTTTTTCAGAAATGACAACAACAACAGTTCAAGGCTCCATGGAGGGGGACAGTAGCTCCGACAGTACGCTTTCGATAAGGCGGCTGGTCACCTGCGGAGTCATCCTCATTGCAGTCACCCTCGGCGCCGAGCTTCTCAACACAATCTCCTGGTCGCACGGCGACATCAGCATCATGTGGCCCTCCACCGGCCTGCTCATTGGCATGATCCTGAGCGTGCCGCGCCGCCAGTGGCCGGCTTATATTGCCGTCGGCACGGTCATTGACTTCACGGCAACCCTGCTGCCGCCGCTGAACTCCAGTCTCTCCCTGTCCCTCTGCGCCTCGGCCTGCAACGTCATTGAAATCACCGTTGCCGCATGGCTGCTCCGCTCCTCGCTCGCTCCGGAAAAGTACCTCGCTCGCGCCGGCCAGCTCGTCAGCCTGCTCATCTATGGCGTCATCGTCGCGCCGGGCGTTGCCTCCATCTGTTACGCCACGCTGCTCTCGCTCATTCACTTCAAGCCCTTCTGGCAGGTGCTTCCCGAGTGGTTCACCGGGGACGCGCTCGGCATCTCCATCATGACGCCGCTCTATCTCTCCCTGCGGGAGAACGCACCGTTCTCCCGGCGCAAGTGGTATGAGATTGTGGGCCTTTTCGCTTTCCTCTGTGGAGTCAGCATCGGTGTCTTCTGGCAAACATCCCTGCCGTTGCTCTTCGTCATTCTTCCCGTTCTCCTGCTGGTGGAGTTTCGTCTAGGCATGGCAGGCGCCACGCTGGGCCTGCTGGCGGTTGCCACCATCGGCGGTTACTACACGGCGCGCGACCATGGCCCCATTGGCCTCACTGTCTTTTCGCTCTCGCCGCGCACCCTCATGCTGCAGATCTTCGCTTTTGTCTCCATGCTGCTGCTCTACATTGCCGAGGTAGTGCGTGCGGCTCGCAGCCGTCTGGAGTTGGGCCTGCGCGCCAGCGAGCAGCGCTTCCGTCTGCTTGCCGAAGGCACCACGGACATCATCACCATGCGCAATCTCGACCGCGACCTCGAATATGTCTCGCCCGCCGTCGAAACCTTTCTCGGATGGAAGTCCGGCGAGATTGGGTCTGAACTCGCAAGCGCCGTGCATCCAGACGACATCAGCTCTCTCGACAAGCTGTACAACGACTGCCTAGCCGGTAGAAAGCGCAACGTTCTGGAGCTACGCGTGCAGCGCAAAGACGGCAGCTGGTTGTGGACCGAGGCCAACCTTGCTTTGCACCGCCATCCGGAAACCGGCGCGCCCGCGGGATTCATCAACGTTCTCCGCGACATCTCTGGCCGCAAAGCCGCCGAGGAGGAAATATCTAAGGCTCTCAACGTCGCCGAAAACCGTGCCGTCACCGATCCGCTCACCGGCATTGCCAACCGCCGCCGACTCGATGAATACATTGCCCTCGAGTGGGAACGTGCCGTGCGCAACCGTTCCACGCTTTCGGTCCTGATGATCGACGTGGACCACTTCAAGCACTACAACGACAACAACGGCCACCTGGCCGGCGATCGCTGCCTGCGCGAAGTCACCGGCGCCATCGCCTCGGAAGCGCAGCGTCCCGCGGACTTCGTAGGCCGCTACGGCGGGGAAGAGTTTGTCGCCGTACTGCCGGAGACCGACACCGCCGGCGCGCGCCACATCGCGGAAAGAATCCGCCGCTCCGTCGAGCAGGAGCAGATTCCGCACCAGGGAAGCCCGCACCGCGTAGTCACGGTCAGCATCGGTTGCTCCACTATGCGCCCTTCGGCCGACAAGCACGCCGCACAATTGCTCGAAGGCGCCGACGCCGCAATGTATCTAGCCAAGCAAGCCGGAAGAAACTGCGTCTGGGTAGACGGCGACGAAGCCAAAACCCTCTGGCCGTGACTTTAGGGACGAGGGACTAGGGACGAAGGACGAAAAAACAAGTCAGGCGCGAAGTGAGCGCATGGCAGCTGTTAGCATCCGCCCAACTTCATCGCAGAGTGCTTCTGCTTCATCCAAAAGTTGCTTGGAACCAAAGCCGAGCTGCCTTGCAAACACAAGTTGAGTCTCAACCTCAGAATTGGACCCTCTCGCCTGACCAAGAAATTGAAGATATTCCCCTCGTGTGGCCCTTCCGTATCCTTCCGCAATGTTACTTGGCACAGAAACAGAAGCACGGCGCAGTTGGCTCACCAATCCAAATTTTTCTGAATCAGGAAATGCCGCAGTCAACTTGTAAATTGCTAATCCAGACTCCATCGCTCTCTGCCAGACAGCTAATTCCTTAAAAGATTTCCCCATTTCTGCGGTTGCCTTTCGTCCTTCGTCCCTAGTCCCTAGTCCCTAATACAACCCCGCCATCACCAGCATCCGCGGCTCCGTCATCTCTTCCATAGCAAACCGCACGCCTTCACGGCCCAGTCCTGAGTCTTTCACACCGCCATACGGCATCGGGTCCAGCCGCCAGCTCGGAGTATCTCCCACAATCAGCGCGCCCACTTCCAGCTCGCGATATGCAGTGAGAATCCGCCCCGCATCCCGTGTCAGCAGCCCGGCCTGCAAGCCATACTTCGAGTGATTCACCTCTGCCAGCGCATCTTCAAAGTCGTCATAAGGCTCAACCACCACCACGGGCCCAAAGACTTCTTCCTCGCGCAGCTTCATTCCGGCCCTCGTTCCAGTCACAATCGTCGGCATCATTAGCGAACCCGTCCGCTGCCCGCCTTCCACCAGCTTGGCGCCGCCGTCAATCGCTTCCTTCACCCAGCTCTCAATCCGCTCCGCATCAGAAAGCCGAACCACCGGCCCCACATCGGTTGTCTCGCTCATCGGATCGCCAGTCACCAGCTTCTTCGTGCTCGCAATCAGCTTTTCCAGGAACTCCGGATAAACCCCGCGCTCCACATACACCCGCTGCACGCTGATGCACGACTGCCCCGCATACCCAAACGCCGCGCCGGCAACCTTCTGCGCCGCATCTTCCAGGTCCGGCCAGTCGTCATGCACAATCAGCGCCGCATTCCCGCCCAGCTCCAGCAGCACGCGCTTGCGTCCCGAGTGCGCCTTCAGCTCCCAGCCCACCTTTGCCGAACCGGTAAAGCTCACCAGCTTAATGCGATCTTCCTTCTCCGCAAGCCACGCCGTATCCGCATTTGAAAGCGGCAGCACGGCAATCGCCTCCTCCGGCCAGCCGGCTTTCAAAATCACCTCGCCCAGCGCCAGCGCGGTAAACGGCGCCTGCGGAGCGGGCTTCAAAATCAGCGGGCATCCCGCAGCCAGCGCCGGAGCCACCTTATGCGAAACAAGATTCAGCGGAAAATTGAACGGCGTAATCGCCAGCACCGGCCCTACGGGAAAGCGCTGCACCAGTCCCCAGCGCCCTTCGTTGCCCTCGGCCAAATCCAGCGGAATCGTCTCGCCTCCCAACCGGATCACTTCTTCTGAGGCCGTCTTAAACGTAAGAATCGCGCGATCCACTTCCACGCGCGCCAGGCGAATCGGCTTTCCCGCTTCGGCAGCAATCAACTGCGCAAACCGTTCCTTCTGCTCAATCAGCGCCGCGGCTACGTCTTCCAGAATCTCGCGCCGCTTCCATCGCGGCAGCGCGCGCGTCCGCCGCATCGAAGCTACGGCATGCTGCACCGCCTGCCGCGCGTCGGCGCGTGTCGCCTGCGTCACGCGTCCCACCAGTCCCTGGTCCCATGGCGAGCGAACTTCCACCGCATCGCCGTCAATCCACTCCTTACCGCAGAGCAGGAATCCAGTTTGTGAGCCTGGGCGCATCTTCATCGGTCAGTGTCCTCTTGCCAAGAGGATAAACGGTCACCCCGCACACCCGCCCATCGTCTATTTAGGCTCCATGAATGCGTTGCAGCGTCCACAAAAGCCAACTGGCGGCCATCAGGCCGCGTCAGCTTCATGCAATGGCCAATGGAGTACACTGCATTGCGTATGATCCACAACGGCCGCAGCCGCAAGCTCCCCTTCGATGCCATCGAAGCCGTCGCGCACTTGAGCAATGGCGACACAAAACTAGCCGCGCTCATCGAGCGAGCCGGTCCGTTCACCATGAAGCTCGACCAGTCGGCTTCGCCCTTCGAGTCGCTGCTTGAGTCCATCCTCTACCAGCAGCTCCACGGCAAAGCGGCAGCGACAATTCACCGCCGCTTCCGCGAGTACTTCGGCGGCGACCCCACACCGCAGGCCCTCCTCGGCACACCCGACGAGCCGCTCCGCGGCTGCGGCGTCTCCGGCAACAAGATCAAGGCCATGCGCGACCTCGCCGCCAAGACCCTCGCCGGCACCGTCCCCACACACAACGCCATCCTCAAAATGTCCAACGAGGAAATCATCGCCCGCCTCACAGAAGTCCGCGGCATCGGCACCTGGACTGTCGAGATGTTGTTAATTTTCCGCATGGGCCGTCCTGATGTTCTGCCAGTAACGGACTACGGCGTCCGCAAAGGCTTCGCGCTCACGTTCCTCAAGCTGCCCAAGCACCGCGCCATAGAAGCCGCCGACCTGCCCACGCCGGAAGTCATGCATCGCCGCGCAAAAAAATGGATGCCCTACCGCAGCGTAGCCAGCTGGTACATGTGGCGCGCCTGTGATCTGGCAAAAGGCACAGCCTCCGCAGGCAGCAGAACTTAACAAACCGGCTGCAACTTCGGCCTAAAATAGACTTTTGCGTACCCCACGCACGCCGCGTGACCGGATCCCCGGCGAGCGATTTTTGCTCGCTGGGCTGGTTGGGTGCCGTTCGTGGCATATGAGCCATACATGCCGACCTCCATCAAACGCTACATCTGCATCCACGGCCACTTCTACCAGCCGCCACGTGAGAACCCTTGGCTTGAAGCTGTAGAAACGCAGGACTCCGCCGCTCCCTATCACGACTGGAATGAGCGGGTCTGCGCCGAGTGCTACGCGCCAAACGGCGCTGCGCGCATCGTCAACAACAAGAACAGGATCATGCGCATCCTCAACAACTACTCGCGCATCAGCTTCAACTTCGGCCCCACTCTGCTCAGCTGGCTCAAGGACTTCGCCCCGCGCACTTACCGCATGATCCTCGACGGCGAGCGCCGCAGCCGCCGCAACTTCCGCGGCCACTCCTCCGCCATGGCGCAGGTCTACAACCACGTCATCATGCCGCTCGCTAATCGCCGTGACAAGATCACGCAAATCCGCTGGGGCATCGCCGACTACATCAGTCACTACAACACTCCACCCGAAGGCATGTGGCTCGCCGAAACCGCCGCCAACTCGGAAACGCTGGAGCTGCTCGCCGAGCACGGCATCAAATTCACTGTGCTCGCTCCGCGCCAGTGCCGCCGCGTGCGCCCGTTCGATGGCAATCAATCTCGCGAAAGCAACCAGCCCGGCGAAAGCAACCAACCCTGGACACCCACCTCCAATGACTCCGTCGATTCCACGCGCCCCTATCTCGTCCGCTTTCCCTCCGGCGCGTCCATCGCGGTCTTCTTCTACAACGGTCCCATCTCACAGGCCATCGCCTTTGAAGGCCTCCTGAACTCCGGCGAAATCTTCGCCGCGCGCCTCAAAAACGGCTTCCGCCCCGACGACCGCCCGCAGCTCGTTCACGTCGCCACCGACGGCGAAACCTATGGCCATCATCACAAGCACGGCGAAATGGCGCTCGCCTACACGCTCAAGCTTCTCGAACAGGACAAGACTGTCCGCATAGCCAATTACGCCAGCTACCTTGTGCAGTTCCCGCCCCAGTACGAGTGCGAAATCGAAGAGAACACCTCGTGGAGCTGCATTCACGGCGTCGAGCGCTGGCGCTCCAACTGCGGCTGCAACACCGGCCGCCCCGGCTGGGGCCAGGCATGGCGCTTCCCATTGCGCAAGGCAATGGACGAAGTCCGCGACGCGATTGAGCCGCTCACAGAAGAGGAGGGCGCAAAGCTCTTCAAGGATGTGTGGGCCGCACGCGACGCTTACATTCAAGTCATCCTCGACCGCAACGAAGATACCGTGAACCGTTTCTTCGCCGAGCACCAATTGCACCCGTTCACCGCCGAAGAACGCGTCCGCGCCCTCAAGCTCATGGAGATGCAGCGTCACGCGCAGCTCATGTACACCAGCTGCGGCTGGTTCTTTGACGATATCTCCGGCATCGAGTCCGTACAGGTCATCGCCTACGCCGCTCGCGTCCTGCAGCTTGCGCAGCATCTCTTCGGCGAGCGCGGCGCGGCACTTGAGCCCGCATTTATAGCGCAACTCTCAGAGGCCGGTTCCAATCTTGCCAAGCCCCACGACGGCGCGCAGATCTATCGCGAACTCATCGATCCCATGAAGCTCACGCTCGAACAGGTAGCCGCGCACTACGCCATCAGCTCCATGTTCACCTCGTACACAGATGAGACCGAGCTATACAGCTACCGCGTGCGCCGGCTCTCCTTTGACATCTTCACTTCCGGCCGCGGCAAGCTTGCCGTAGGTCTTGCGCACGTAGCCAGCGCAATCTCAGAAGATGAGCAGGATTTCTGCTTTGCCGTGCTTCACTTCGGCGACCAGAACATCACCGCCGCCGTAAAGCCATACTCAGAAGCCGACGCCGATGCCTTCACACAATTCCGTGACGATGCCGCCGCAGGTGTGCAACGCGCCGACATTCCGGCAGTCATCCGCCTGCTTGACCGCAGCTTCGAGCGCGTCGATTACTCGCTCAAGTCGCTCTTCATCGACGACCAGCGCCGCATCGTGCAGCTAATCCTGAACTCCACGCTCTCAAACATCGAAAGCACGCTCACCACCATCTACGACGACCACGCCAGCCTTCTGCATTACCTCTCGCAAGCCGGGCTGCCCAAGCCTCCCGCGCTCTCTCTCGCCGCCGGCTTTGCCATCAACGCCGGCATCCGCCGCGCCCTCGACGCCGACCCTGTAGATGCAGCCCAGCTTCGCTCCTACATGGCCCTCGCCATGGCCGACCAGGTGCAGCTTGAAAAGCCCACGCTCTCCTACGTTGCCGATCAGCGCATGAAGCGCGTTATGGTGGACTTTCAAGTCACGCCCAATCTCGAAAATCTCGACCGCGCACTTTCCTTGGCTCGTGCTCTCTCTGAGCTGCCCTTCGATCTGAATCTCTGGCAGGCGCAGAACATCTGGTATGAAATGCTCCGCCACCGGGCCGAGCTGCTTTCCGGCATCGGGCCGGAAGACAGCGCCAAGTGGCAGCGCGACTTCGCCGCACTCGGCAACGGTCTTTCCATCGACACAGAAGCAATCGTCGACCAAGACCCGGCAGTAGCCACCACCGGCGACTAGCAAGCTTTACTCAGCACCAACGGTCGGGTGCCCCAGGTCCCACGCATTTGGGGACCTGGGATACCTCAACTAATCGTTCTCCCATCAAACTTCATGAATGCAAGAAGTGTCAGAGCACGACTGGCAGGCCGGGGATTTATCCCCGGCAATCAAAGGCCAACTGAGAGCACTGGGCTTTAGCCCCTGACCGGGGTTCCCGTGCAACGTTCTTGGTTGCGTGGGGTGGGTTGAGTTTCTTGCTGACATTAGAAGAACCTATTCGCCGACCAACGGGAGGCCGCAAACCACTTCAATTCGCACGAATGGCGCGCGTAGCGCGCAGTGGCTGCATGCAATGCTCAGCTGCGCCAGTGCAGCTCCACAGGCCCATCCATCGGATGCTTGCCGGATCCATCCAGCCGCGCCTGCTTCAACGCGAAGTACCACTTCGCCGGCTTATCCGCATCATCAATCAGCATGAGCGAAGGATTATGCCGCAACCCCTCGGCCTGCTGAATCATCGTCTCCTGATCCTGCTTCACAAACTTCGCGCCAAAGAACTTCGCAATCGGCGTAACAAACGGCACGTGATAAAAAACATTCCATGCCGCAATCACATCAATGCGGCAAGTCGAGCCAGTCACCGGCGTTACCGTAGTCAGCGAAGAAAACCACTTATCCCCAGCGCGAATAATTTCTGTACGACGATTCGGCAGCACAAAGTCGATAGTCGTCTCCACAGTCTGCCCATACACGCCCAGCAGTTTATAAGGAGCCGAGTTCGCACTCGGCGCATGCGCCGCCATCCGAAACCCTTCCAGAATCGGCTCAAACTTTTTCGTCTTCTCGCGAATCGAAGACCGTGTCCGCCACCACCATGCCTGGTGTACAAACGGCCCATGTGCCGGGTCCATCAACCCGATAATCCCGTGATCCACATTGCAGGGCAGGTCCGCCGAAAGATGCGCCGTGCGAAACTGCGTCCCAAACTTGGCCAGCTCCGGTACAGGTCGAGCCAAAATCTTATCCAGCCCAGCCGATTTTCCCGACCCCGGCGCCGGAACATAAACCCACGCATGCCCATCGCGTTCCTCGCATGGATAAGCCGAAGCAAAAATCTTCGTAGCGTCCAGATGGTCATGGCTGGAAAGCGAAGGAATCACCTTGCACTGACCGCTGCAAGGCTCAAACTCCCATCCGTGATAGCGGCAGGTCACGTTCTCCCCGTTAAACCATCCCACGCTCAGCGGAATCCCGCGATGCGGACAGCTATCGCGCATCGCAAACAACTCCCCGTTGTTTTTCCTTCCAATCACCAAAGGAATATCAAGGAGCATCGCCGTAGCCAGCTTGCCCGCGCGCAGCGTATCCGTGCGCAGCGCCGGATACCAGTCGTCATAAATCAGCGTAGCGGCAGGTCCAGTCGCTGGTCCGGGTTGAATGGAGACAAGAGGAGCCATCGAAGTTGAAGATAACAGTGAACAGTGAACAGTGGACAGTGGACAGTGAACCGCGTCACAACGGTCCACAGTTCACGACTCACGGTTCACGGCTTCCAGCCGCCCTTTCTTCACCACGAATGTTTGTCCGCGCCAAACAATCGTATTCCCCGCAAATCCCGCAGCCCACAATCCCATCGCCACCACATCGCGAAACGGAACAAGCCACAGGCTAGGCAGCACCTGGTGATCGCGCAGAATACTCACGCCCACGGTCATCGCCACCGTCAACCGTAAAAAGAACGCCATCGCCAGCAGCCAAAGGCTTAGCGGACTCACCCCGCTCGCCAGCACATTCAGCAGCGCCAGCGGCAAAGTGTAAGTGAAGATAAGTCCCGCATACCCACTTGGCCGCGCATCGCGCACCGTGCGATACCACCGCAGCTGATGCTCCGTGAAACCCCGCCAGTCATAAGCGGGGATGCTCGTCTCCACCGGGTCCGGCGCAATCTCCACGCGATACCCGGCCTTATCAATCCGCCGTCCCAGCTCATAATCATCCGCCAGAACGTCCACCAGCGTTTCCAGCCCGCCAATCGCATTCACAGCTTCACGGCTGGCAGCCAACGTGCCTCCCAGGCCAAAGTGAATCCCACCCTCCAGCAGCACAGAGACAAGCAAACTGGGAAAGAAATCAATCGAAACGCCAAGCGACTCAAGTTGCGAGGGAATAGTCCCATGCGCTTTCCCGCGATAAAGCGCCGTAACCAGCCCTACCACCCTTTTACCCGGCGCATGAAATGACCCCATCACCCGCTCCAAATACTTCGGCCCAACCGTGATGTCAGAATCGTTAATCAGCAGGTAGTCATACGCCGCATGAGGCAAAAGCTGCACCAGCGTGCTGACCTTGCCGTTAGTGCCCAGCTTCTCAGGGCACTCAAAAAGCCGAATCGCCCGCGCTGGAAACTCTTGCTGCAACTGCAGTACCGCCGGCACCGCCGGGTCGTCCATCGACGAGACACCAAACAGCAGCTCAAACTCCCCTGCATACTCCTGCTGGCAGTGCGACCGAAAGGCATCCGTCATGCCAGGGTCAAAGCCCTTGAGTGACTTGAGAATCGTAACCGGAGGAGCAAACGGCGCCCGCGCCTGTTGCTTGAGCTGCGCATTCCGCCGGGCAATGTATAGGTACGCGGCCACCAGCGAGACCAGCGAGTAGCCCAGGCTGGCAACGGCCAGGACCGTGGCCACAATCTCCACGGCGTGGGCATAAACGTGCGGCATAAAAACAGTTTACAGGTGGCAGGTTACAGGTAACAGTAAGACGGCTGCAGTGTTTTCACTGTCACCTGCAACCTGTCACCTGTTACCTTCCGTCGCTCATCCGCATCCAATGCACTATGAGCCAGGAAAAAGCCACATTCGGAGCCGGATGCTTCTGGGGTGTCGAAGCCGCCTTTGCCGCCCTGCCCGGCGTAGTCTCCACAGCGGTCGGATATGAAGGCGGGAGCCTCGAAAACCCCACCTACAAAGACGTCTGCGCCCAGGACACGCGTCCCAACGACGCCACCCACGCCGAAGTCGTAGAGATCGAATTCGATCCCGAAAAGATTGCCTACGATCAGGTCCTCGACGCCTTCTTCGAGCTCCACGACCCCACCACGCTCAACCGCCAGGGACCCGATTGGGGCACGCAGTATCGCTCGGCCATCTTCTTCCACTCGCCCGAACAGGAAGCGGCAGCGAAGGCCAAAATCGAAGCCCTCACCACCGAAGGCCGCTTCGCCCCCAAACGCATCGTCACCAAGGTTGAGCCCGCACAGACCTTCTGGCGCGCCGAGGAATACCACCAGCGCTATCTCGAAAAGCGCGGCCTCGCAAGTTGCCACATCTAGAGCAAAATCCGGGAAGGCTTGCCTTTTGAGGACTTTTCGAGGCCGCCGCTCCCTGGTGGTCGCGTCAACTTAGCTGCCGCGGCTTCGAAGTGAAGCATCCCGGATTTTGCTGGAGCACGCAGCGCCAGCCAAAAATCAAAGTGGCCGCAGGAAGAACGCTCCTGCGACCGCTTGCTTTTGCCTATATCGAAAGCCTAACGAGGCCCTCTGCCACCCGGCTTGCCCTTGAAACCACCAGGCCTGCCATTGGATTTCCCGCCAAACTTCGGACGTCCGCCCGGCTTTCCACCCGGCTTAAATCCGGGCTTCCCACCGAACTTTGGTTTCCCGCCAAAGCCCCTCTCGCCACCTTCGCGTCTAGGCCTGTCGCCTTCTGCACGTCCTTCACTCCGAGGCCGAAACGGCCTGTCCCCACGCGGAGCAAAGCTGCGTTTTTCGCCACCCGCACGATCCCCGCCAAACTCCCGGCGCGGACCACGGCTTTCCCCACGCGGCGCATCGCCGTCGTCGCGGCGCGGACGCGGCTTGAAGCTGCCAAAAGGCTTTTCCGGCCTGCCTTCGGGACGCTCCCCGCGGGGGCGGTCACTAAAGGGCCTGCCTGGTCCGCGTTCCGGGCCGCGTTCGGTACGCGGGCGGAAGGGCCGATCACCACGGGGCGCGCCGAAGCTGCGTTCTTCGCCTTCGCGGCGGGGTCCGCGACCACCTTCGAAACTACGGCCTTCCGGACGCCCTTCTCCGCGAGGCCGGAACGGCCTGTCACCACGGGGAGGACCAAAGCTGCGTTTTTCGCCGCCCGCACGATCCCCACCAAACTCGCGGCGTGGGCCACGGCTTTCCCCACGCGGCGCATCGCCGTCTTCCCGACGCGGGCGCGAAGAGAAGCCGCCGGAACGTTCCGGCCGTGGCCTGTCTTCCCGATTGCCGAACCCGGGACGGCTCTTGCCAAATCCGGGTCCGTCTTTGCGGAACGGGGGAGCGCCTTTGCTGAATCCAGACCTGTCGGGTCGACCAAAACTGCCCTCGCGGCGCGGCCGTTCTGGCCCTCCTTCGCGGGCTGGCCGCTCAAATCCGCTTTCGCCACGCGGTTTGGGTTTGCCAAAATTGCCGCGCTCGGCTTCCGATTTGCCGCGGGCGCTAAAGCCGCCACGATCGGTTCCCGGACCCCTGCGCTCGCTGAAGCGGAAGTTTTTGTTGTAAGGCCTTTTGCCACGCTCCTTGGCAGCATCATGATCCACCGTGCGGCCAGCTTCTTTCGGCAGCAGCACGCTGAAGTCGATTTTGCGGGGCTTGAACTTGCCCTCAGCGGCGAGGCGGAGCTTGTCTAATTCGGACGGGTCGAGCTCGCGGATTTGCGCCTGCTCAATATCCAGGACCAGCGGCCCATAAGAGACACGCCGAATCTTTTCGACGTTATGCCCCTCGCCCGCAAACATCTTGCGCAGCTCGCGGTTCCGCCCCTCAATCAGCACAATCTCAAACCACGGATTCTCACCCGCCCGCACCAGCCGGATGCGCGCCGGAGCAGTTTTCACGCTGCCTTCCTTGGGTTTGCCCTTCGGAATCAGAACCCCAGTCCGCAGCCGCGCAAGCGCCTCTTCCGATGGATTGCCGGAAACCTTCACCAGGTACGTCTTTTCCACGCCTGAGTCAGCGCGGGTAAGCTTGTTCGCCAGCGGCCCGTCATTGGTTACCAGCAACAACCCCTCACTCTGGTAGTCGAGCCGCCCAACGGGATAAAGCCGTTCTCCCAGCTTTGAGAAAAACTGCATCACCGTGGGTCGCCCTTCCGGGTCGCTCACGGTGGTCACAAAGCCCTTCGGCTTATTCAGAATGAAATACCGCAGCTTTTCCGCACCCTGCAGCAACTTGCCGTCCACGCGGATGTGGTCGCGCGTTGGATCAGCCTTAAAACCAAGGGTGGTAACAGTCTGCCCATTCACCTGCACGCGGCCTTCGGTAATCAGCTCTTCTGCGTGGCGGCGGCTCGCTATACCAGCGGCAGCGAGAATCTTATGCAGCCGTTCCAGCTTTGCAGGGACTGGCCGTCCAGGCGACTGTACCTCCTGCACCAAATCTTCCTCATCCTCTTCGGAGTCTTCGTCGTCGGAGTCCTCATCCAAGTCTTCGTCGTCCTCAGATTCGTCCTCAATTTCCTCATCATCCTCATCGGAATCCCCGGAAACGGCCTCCTCATCGGCTTCCAGCTCGTCTTCTAGCTCAAGATCGAGCTCCTCATCTGTGGGAAACGCAGGCTTCGGTGTGGATTCCTCATACGGAATCGTCTCAATGCCGCCTTTTTTATCTACGTACGAGAGAGAGGGACCGCCCGGAGCCACGATTTCCTCAATCTCGATAGTTTTAGTGGATTTCCTCGGCTTCGTGCTCGGCGACTTTTTCGCTGCTGTTTTCTTCGCTGGAGCTTTCGTCGCGGCTGCCTTCTTCGGCGCTGCTTTCGTGACTGGCGACTTCTTCGCCGGAGTCTTGCTTGCTTTCTTCGGGGGCATCGGGTGCGGCCTCAGTTTCTGCCTGCTGGCTTGTTTCTGGTTGTGGTTCTAAAGAGTCTGATGCGTTGTCCGATGCTTCCGTCTCTTCATCCGCAAATACGGGTGCGCTCTCCGCAGCCGTTTCAAGGGCGGTTTCGGGTTCCATCTCGTCAATTTCGACTGCGGCCATCTTCTCGAACTCCTCCATCGAGGGCAGTTCATTGAGATCCTTCAGGCCAAAGCGAAGCAGAAACTCTTTGGTTGTTTTGTAGAGAATGGGGCGGCCAATCACCTGCTTGCGGCCAGCCGTTGCAATTAGCTTACGCGCCATCAGCGAGCCAAGCACGCCGCCCGACTCCACGCCGCGAATCTCGGAAACCTCCGGCGCAGTTATCGGCTGCTTGTAAGCAATTACGGCAAGCGTCTCCAGCGCCGGCAGCGAAAGCTTCAACGGTGGTTTGAGGCTCTTGACGAACAGACGCACCGCGTCATGGCTCGACGGCTTGGTGGCCATGCGATACCCGCCGGCAATCTCGCGAATCTCAATCCCGCGGTCGTCGGCCTCATAGTCGGAGATAAGCTCGTCCAGAATCTGGCGAAGAATCGCCTTCACCTCGCGGTCGCGCTGCTTGGCTTCCAGCTTGGCCGCAACCGCGGGGTCCACAGCTTCAACAGACTCGGCAGTTGCAGCGGACGCCTCCGTCGCTGGCTCCGTCGTTTCAACCTCAGCTTCACTCCCAGCCTCCGCAGCAGAAGCGGGCTCGGCAGCAGGCTTGGCAGCAGCTTCGGCCTCCGCCGCCTCTCCCGGTTCTTCCGGCAGCAGCGGCAAAGTTTCGGTGGTTTCTTCGGCTTCCGCCAGCGCAGCTTTGTGCTCCAGCGCATCGGCGGCAAACAGGGCAGCGAGCTGAGCCAGGGTAATTGGCTCCTCGGCGGCGTAAATAACAGCTTCCAGCTTGGCTTTCAGGCTCATTCCAACAGTAATGGTAAAGGAAAGGGCTCTAAGCACGCGGCCCGGCCGTAGGAAATCCGGGCTGAAATTGGAAAAACAAAACGCCCCTCGGTCCAATCTGGTCCGAAGGGCGTCTCGCAGTTCTGGGGAAGGTGTTAGCTGATTTCTTGGTTGTATATGTAATTACGAACCGCGTTTTCCTGCCATCTTCTCGTGTACTGCTGGAGACGGCGAGGGTAGCGGTTCTCCGCTGGCGACTGCGCTCCTGCCTGGACGCGCAACGGAAGAAAACGTGCGGGAAACCTCCTGCGCATTGAAAGGCGTTTCCGCTGGCCGTGGTTCCCGGCGCTGCGCCGGAAAATGCACCATGCCTCTCTGCCGGTAACGGCCTCGACCACCAACGACGATCACAGGCAAATCACCCGATGAGGACGGCGATGATGGCAATGACGATGAGGATAGGCGCGGTTGCGGCCGCTGCAATGTCAGTGTGCATAGGATCTCCCATAAGCGGCAGATGACCGCTCGCAGGAGTAGTGCAGTAAGTGCGCCGCGCGTTTCAAAGAAAAGCATTCTCCCAACCGAACAACAAGGGAATATCTATTCGAGGAAGCAGGGGCCTTCAGGCCCCTGAAAATAGACGAAACGAAAAAGGGACGTTAGGCAGTGTCTGGCGAATGCTTAGTTATGCACGAAGTGTCAGGGCACGACTTCAGTCGTGCTGAAAAAGCTCAAAATTTGATTTGGATTTTAGCCCCTGACCGGGGTCCCCGCACAACGTTCTTTGTTGTGTGGGGTGAGGGATGCTTTTTCACCCTTCACTGGTACGCAAAAGATACGTCAGACACTCCCTGCCTCCGGCTTTTATCCAAAAGAAAAAGCGCCGCAGTGGGTTGACTGCGGCGCCAAGGAAAAAGCGTGTCCAAACGAGGAAATCTAGTTTCCGGTGATCATGCGGAAGAGCGCGAAGAGCAATCCCGAAAGGATAGCCGCAGCCGGCAGCGTAAACACCCACGCGGCAGCAATATTGCGAATCGTCGAAAGCTGCAGACCGCTCTTGTTGGCAGCCATCGTACCGGCAATGCCGGAGCTCAAAACGTGCGTGGTAGAGACCGGCAGGCCGAGGCCGTCGGCAAGTGCGATGGTAGACGCGGCCATGATTTCAGCAACGGCGCCCTGCCCATAGGTCAGGTGTTCCTTGCCGATCTTCTCGCCGACAGTGACGACGATGCGCTTCCAGCCCACCATCGTGCCGAGGCCGAGTGCGAGAGCCACAGCAACCTTCACCCACGTCGGGATGAACTTGGTGGCCTTGTCCACCTTCTTCTTATAGTTGTCCAGTGCGGCCTGCTCATCGGAGGAGAAGCTGCCCTGGTGGCTCTTCTCCATCACGCGCAGTGTCTCGCTGGTAACGTACATGTCATTGCGGACGTTGGACTGCTGGTTGGCGGGAACGTTCTTGTAGTCGCCGTAGGCCTTCACGTTGCCTTCCAGGTCATGGATGATCTCACGCAGAGCGGTCATTGTGTCGGGCTGAATCTTCTTGGTGCGCAGGTAGTCGGTCAGTTCGCTGCGCGGGTCATTCGCCAGCACGGCATTCTTGTCCACATGCGCGTCAATGATGGAAACAGCGCGCTCGCTGGCCGCGATAAAGTCTTGCAGGTCATGCGCCGTGACGGCGTGGTTCAGCGCGTAAGCCGTTGGTACGGTTCCGATGAGGATGAGCATGATGAGGCCCATGCCCTTCTGTCCGTCATTCGAGCCGTGGAAGAAGCTGACCAGCGTGCAGGTCAGCACCAGCAGTACGCGAATCGGGAACGGCGGCGGCGTATTGTCCTTGGGCGCCGTGTAGAGCTCAGGGTACTTGACGGTGGCCTTCGAGATCAGGAAGAGCAGAAATGCGCCCAGGAAGCCGACGAGGGGAGACAGCAGCAGCGTCCAGCCAACCTTCGAGGCCTGCCCCCAGTCAACGCCAGAGGTTCCGCCGCCGCCGGAGAGCAGTTGGTTCGCCACGCCCACGCCAATGATCGAACCGGTCATCGTGTGCGTGCTAGAAGCTGGCAGGCCCAGCCACCACGTGCCCAGGTTCCACAGAATCGCGGCAATCAGCAGCGCAAAGACCATCGCAAAGCCCGCACCGGACGAAACCTTCAGAATCAGCTCCACGGGCAGCAGCGTAATGATCGTAAAGGCCACGGTTCCTGCCGAGGTCAGCACGCCGACCAGGTTGCAGAGTCCGCTCCATACCACGGCAAGGTTCGGCTCCAGCGAGTGCGTGTAGATCACGGTAGCTACGGCGTTGGCCGTGTCATGGAAGCCGTTGACGAACTCAAAGCTTAGCGCGATGAAGAGCGCGGTTCCAAGCAGCAGGTAAGGCCACGTGCTGCCAAGCGTAATGTTGCCAAGGTCCTTGGCAATGTTGAAGCCTACATAACCAAGACCGCCCACAAGGGCGACAAGGATGATGAGCCCGCTGATCCATGCGGGCGATTTTTTCATCTTATGGTCAAGCAGTGACCCGCCCTGGGGGGCGGTGCCAGCGGTAGTGGCCAGATCAGACATGGGTGCTCCGGAATGGATTGGCATATGTCCGTGCAAGAACGGGGGAAATATTTGCCAGACGAGCCAAGGGATACACCACAAAGATGAATAAGGAATAAATAAATAGGAGAGCCGAGAGGAAAAAGGATTTAGCGCGGAGAGACGGATTACCGCCAGTCGTCCTGCGCCTGCGCCGTAATGTCGTTCATTACTGCCTCAAATCCGGAATTCTTCTTAACAAAGATCTCCGAGAAGATCCGGTCCTGCCGCAGCAGAATCGCCTGCAGCCGAACTAACTCCAGCAACGCCAGAAACATAGCCACCAGCGCCCGTTCCGACTTGCTGTTCGAAAGCAGCTTCCGCAGCGCCACCGGGCGGTCTTCCATCGTCAGCCGCCGGGTCAGGAACTGGATCATCTGCCCAACGGTAACCTGGTCCTCTTCCACGTTGAAGATGGGCCGCCGCCGTGCACGATCAAGAATCTGCTGAAAAATCCGAACCAGGTCGGTCGTATCGGCAGCAATCTCCGGCTCAGCCTCGGCATCGTCCTTGAACTCGCGCATGCCCGGATTCGTCCACGCAGCGGACTCGAGCATCTGCTTCTGCTGCAACATCTGGGCAGCGTTTTTGAAGCGCTCGTGCTCCAGCAGCCGCTCCACAAGCTCGCGCCGCGGGTCTTCCACGGCCTCTTCGGGACCGCTCGGCGCACGCGGCAGCAGCATCTTGCTCTTGATGTGGATCAATAGCGAAGCCGTATAGATAAACTCGCCGGCCACATCCACATCGCTGGACTTGAGCTGATCCACATAGTGCAGAAACTGCGACGTAATCTTCGCAATCGGAATGTCGTAGATATCAATATCCTGCTTGCGAATCAGGTCCAGCAGCAGGTCGAGCGGCCCGTCATACACCTGCCCGACGATGACCGAGAAAGGCGAAAACTTGTCCTCTTGTCCTTCAGGCTCTTTCTTTTTGGACGAGGGCTTTGCCGGGGTCTTTTCAGCAGGGCCGGGCGGAGAGGTAAGCACCAGTGTAGGCCCTGCCTGCGCCGGTGTTTCAGTCACGGTTTGCTCGGTTACAGTCGGGTTGGGGGAATCGCTCATCGCTGCTCTAATTTTCGCTCAGATAAGTGCGGAATTTAATGTAGAAACCATATTCCCATGTGGGAAACGCGGCAGTTTTCCTCTTTCCGCCGCGTTTCCTTGGTTTCGTGTCTATTGGATGGGTTCATAGTTCTGAAGCATGGAGGTTATCTCTCCGGCATCATTTCCGCCGATTTGCAGCAAGAAATGCCCTTCTTCCGTGCGTTGAACCAGAACGGTAATTTTGCCGTCTTTCCCAGCCGCCTTCTTCGCGGAGGCAAAGGCTGTCGCAAATACTTTTTGTGGAATGCAGAAGTCGAAAATGCGGTAATCGTCATTTCTCCAGCAAAGAAGTACCCATACTTCATACGAACGAGCCGGAATCTCAAATCCCCATGTGTCGAGACCGAGAAGTTCATCTCGTGACGTCGAAACAAAAATACGCTTCTTCTTAGGGCTGAGATAAGGCTCCTCAAGCTCCCGTTCGATTGACACAAACACGCGATTGCTTTCCTGCGAAAGAGCAACATCGCGCGGAGCCAGGTTATTGCGCCAATAGTCACGCAACAATTTGGCGCGCTGATCCTTTGGCAGCTTCCACCAATCCGCGTTTTCACTCAGGTCACGGGGGTCGCGAGCATCTGCAGAGTTAGTGCTGAAGTAACGCCGCACTGTGCCCAGATCATGCGAAAGATCTAGAATCGCTCGAACAGATTTCATCGTTTGCTCGGCGCGCTCTGCTGCCTTGACGGATTGTGCCCGGAGCATATCCCACGTGTCGTCGATGCGGGATTCCAACTCCTGGCGCTTGGAATAGATTGGCTGAATCATCGCCACTACGGATAATGACGCCTGAAGCTTGCAGAATTCGCAGCGCATGGAGGCCGTCCGGCAGCCATGCTGGGTTTCCGCTGCCACTTCGGGAGAGCTGAATGCCTTATGCAGATCTCCAACCGGGCACAGGTCCGGGTCTCCCGGTTCGTCTTGTTTCACCCGCTGGCCGCCAGTGGACATCTGCAGAACCTTTTGTCCTGCAAGATGAGGCGGTTCCGACAAGCCAATAGTGTTGCCATAGCTCTTGGACATTTTGCGGCCATCGGTGCCGGTGAGCTTGGGCGTCGGTGTCAGAAGCACTTCCGGCTCAGGGAAGACGGCTGTTTTATAAAGCGAATTGAAGCGGCGGGCAACTTCACGCGTAAGCTCAACGTGAGCCACCTGGTCCTGACCGACAGGGACGAATTCCGGTTGATAAATCAAGATATCGGCGGCTTGCAGGAGAGGATAGCCAAGGAATCCGTAGGTGGAAAGATCCTTTCCTTTCAGGTTTTCGATCTGCTCTTTGTAGGTGGGAACGCGTTCCAGCCAACCCAAAGGCGTAATCATGCTGAAAAGCAAGTGCAGCTCCGCGTGCTGCAGCACATGGCTCTGAATAAAAATCGTCGATTTTTCGGGGTCGAGTCCAGCAGCCAGCCAATCCAGCGCAGCGTCGAGCGTGCTTAATTTCACCCGGTCTGGATTCGCGTAATCGGTCGTCAGTGCATGCCAATCAGCAATAAAAAAGTAGCACTCATACTTGTCGGAGTCCTGCAGCGTAACCCAGTTCGCCAGCGCTCCCATGTAGTTGCCAAGGTGGAGCTTGCCGGTGGGCCGCATGCCGCTCAGGACGCGGGGCTTCTTATCTTGAATTTGGTCGGACATTCCTATGACTCGCAGCCTGCTCGAAAATCTATCGCACAAAAAAAGCTGTTTTCATTGTAGCGGCCAGCTACGCCGCGTCAGGATTGTCCATAGCGTAAGATGGCAGCCATGAATTTCGACTATGTTGTGCTGCCCATCCTGATTGCCGCAATCGGGATTGCTGTTGCATGGTTCGCAATCCGCCGCGTGCTGGCTCTGCGCGCAAAGAACTACTCCAAAATGCGCCGCAGAGTAGAAGCCGTCCTCCTCTCGCTGCTCGCCCTGGTCGCCGTAGCAGCCGCAGCCATAAGCAGCACAAACGCTATCCTGCTCGCTATCGACCGCAGCCACATTCCCGGCCAGTTCTACCAGGTCAACGGCCACAGAATGCGCATCGACTGCACCGGCAGCGGCTCGCCGGCCATCGTGCTCGACGCGGGCCTCGGCAATGACGGCTTCATCTGGGGCGGCGTACAGCCGGAGCTGTCCAAAACCACGCAAGTCTGCTCCTATGACCGTGCCGGCTTCGGCTTCAGCGACACGCTCCCCGCGCCACGCGACGCCGACCACATCGCTGACGAGTTGCACGGCCTCCTGCAAGCCGCAGGCATCAACGGCCCCATCGTGCTCATGGGTCACTCCATCGCCGGAATCTACATCCGCAATTACGCCACACGCTATCCCGCGCAGGTGGCGGGTCTGATCTTCGTGGACGGCTCCACGCCGCTGCAGGATACACACCCGGCCTTTGCCCCGGAGATGAAGATCCCAGCGCCGCTCACGGTTGCGCTCGGCCGCGCCATGTTTGCATCCGGTATCGCGCGCGCAATGGGGAACTGCTCTCCCAAGCTGCCCGGATTCTCCGCCGAAGCTGCAAGGCTGCAGGACGAAGATACCTGCCATGCTGAAATTCCCTCCGTCATCGCAGAGCTTTCCAGCTTTCACCGCTCCGGCGAGCAGACAGCACACACTGGCCCCTACGGCGATCTACCCATCCTGATCTTTTCGCAGGACCCCAACCGCGACCCCAAGGACCAGAAATACGCAGCCATGAATACAGCATGGGCAGAGATGCAGGAGAACCTGAAGAAGCTCTCCACACACTCGCGCAGGATCATAGCCAAAGGCAGCAGTCATTACATTCAGCTAGACCGCCGGGACCTGATTCTGAAAGAAGTGCCATCCTTCATCGCCCAAATCCGCGCCCAGGCACAAGGAACGCAAATCAACGCACCCGCCTATGGATCGACCACGACGGAGTGAGTGGGCGCTTCCTATTTGCCCGGCAGGCTGCTGAGGGTGCCAAAAATCAGGCCCAGCGAAGGCCCCATCACCAGCGGCAGCAAAAACCATCCCAGCACAATCATCAGCGCCCAGCTTGCAAAGCCGCCGATGTTGTCATAGACCCGCATCGCGTTATAGGGCAGCATGTTGCGCACAATACGGCTTCCGTCAAGCGGTGGAACCGGAAGCAAATTGAAGAAAAACAGCGTGAGGTTGAGCTCAATAGCAAGAATAGAAAGTACAACAACAGCGCCGATTCCTGAGCCCATGGCCGCTGTCTGGATGCCGACGAAGGTGGAAAGCACTAGCTCGCGGCCGCCGGGAACGGAGACAAGGATCCCTGCCAGGATAAGAAATGCTGCAAAGGTAATAAGGAGATTGGAAAACGGCCCGGCGAGCGTCACCAGGTTGTCATCGCGAACGATCTTTTTAAAATTGCGCGTAATCACCGGCGTCGGCTTCGCCCATCCAAAGAGCAATCCGCTATGGAAGACAAAAAGTGAAATAGCCGGGAAGAGCAGAGTACCGATTGGGTCAATGTGGTACATCGGGTTCAGGGTGACCCGGCCCTGCAGCCGCGCCGTCTGATCGCCAAGGCGTGAGGCCATCCATGCATGGGCGCACTCATGCACAGTGAGCGAGAAAATCAGCACAACGAACTGGAAGAGGGCGATGACGAGCGCGTTCGGATTCAAGCAAAAACTCCAGGTGAGGGAGAACTCAGATTAGCATTCCGCTCCGCCCGGAGATGACATCGCAGTTTGTGCCGTGCGGTGGGTTGGTGTGCCAAAGCTCACCGCCGCCCCGAAGGAAAATCTCCCACAACCGCGCCCGCCGGAATGTGCTGCCCCGCCATCACAAACGCATGGCTGCCGATGCGCGCATTTTCGCCAATCTCAACCGGCTCCAGCGTCACCTTGTCCATGTCGTCGGGAGAGTACGTCTGCGAATAGATGCGCGCAAACGAGCCAATCACGGCGCCCTTGCCAATCGTCACGCCGCCGCGGTCGTTAATCAGCGCATGCTGGCGGATCACCACGTTGTCATCAAGGTGCAGGTTATACCCGTAGGTAAAGTCAACACCGTGGTGAATGCGCACGCACGTGCCCATGTACGCAAAAATATGCCGTCCCAGCATCCGCCGAAACCGGATCCCGAGCCAGTGATTCAACCCCAGCGGCGAGCGGTCAAACATCCGCCAGAACCAGATCAGCGGTTTGCGTTGCAGGAATTTCTCGCGGTCGCAGTCGACATAGTGCCCGGCCTCCAGCGTAATATTCTGCGGGTCCAGGTTTAGCGCGGCCACATTTCCCGGCAGCTCGCTCGTCAGCGTCAGGTTGAGCTTTCCGCCATGCGGACGCCCCAGGTAAATCTGGTAAAGCTGGTCGCGCACAATCTCGCCGCGGCGCTCCGGCGAGCTGTGCCGCACAAATTCATCGTCAAGGTACTGAAGCCAGCGGCGGTAAACTTCCTCGGCCTCTGGTGCGGGGTGCGGAGCAGGCGGATGCGATGCAACGGCAGAAGTGCTCATACGAATAGGACGATAAATGACCGGCACGGGACTCGTCACTTGTGCAGGTCACACTGCTTTCAATATGGTATTCGTGAAAAGGTTTACAAAGTCTGCTAGGCGGAAAGAAAACGAGGAGTAGTATGCGGAACAAAAGTGCGTGGAAACCGTGGAAATCCAGGAATCCGTGGAAATCGTGTGCAGCACTGGTGCTGGCCCTGCTCTTCGCCGCCAGCGGAGCAGCGGCCCAGCAACCCAGCCCAGCCCGCTGGACAGCCGAGCGCGCCAACGCCTGGTACGCCAAACAGCCCTGGCTGGTGGGAGCAAACTTCCTGCCCTCCACGGCTGGCAACGAGCTGGAAATGTGGCAGGCGGACACCTTCGACCCCGCCACCATTGACCGCGAGCTAGGCTGGGCGCAGGCCATCGGCATGAACACCATGCGGGTCTTCCTGCACAATCTTCTCTGGGAGCAGGATCCTAAAGGCTTCACCAAACGTATCAATACCTTCCTCGCCATCGCAGCCAAACACCACATCCGCCCCGTCTTTGTTCTCTTCGACTCCTGCTGGGACCCGAACCCCAAACTCGGCCCCCAGCGCCAGCCCACGCCCGGCGTGCACAACTCCGTCTGGGTACAGGCCCCCGGAACTGCCGTGCTGACGGACTCCGCGCAGTATCCGCGCCTGGAGCGCTACGTCAAAGGCGTCGTAGGCGCTTTCGCCAAAGATGACCGCATCCTCGCCTGGGACGTCTGGAACGAACCCTCCAACAGAGGCGGCGGCAACTACGACGGCCAGGAGCCGCCCAACAAGGAAGAGCTGGTCCGCACCCTCCTGCCGCAGGTCTTCTCCTGGGCTCGCAGTGCCCATCCCCGCCAGCCGCTCACCAGCGGCGTGTGGGAAGGCGATTGGAGCTCTCTCGAAAAGATGACGCCCATGTCGCGCATACAGATCGAGCAGTCTGACGTCATCAGCTTCCACAACTACGGCCCGCCCGCCGAATACGAAAGCCGCGTCAAGGACCTCGAACAGTTCCACCGCCCGCTCATCTGTACCGAGTACATGGCGCGCCCCGTCGGCAGCACCTTTGATGCAATTCTCCCCATCGCCAAGGCACACCACGTAGCCTCCATCAACTGGGGCCTCGTCAAAGGCAAAATGCAAACCTGGCTGCCGTGGGACTCCTGGCAGCATCCCTACGTCAAACAAGACCCCGCAGTGTGGTTCCACGACGTCTTCTACACCGACGGCAAACCCTACCGTGAAAGCGAAACAGAACTGATCCACAACCTAACCGGCAGGCCTTGAAGTAACAGGAACCAAGTTGGGTAGGCCGGGGATTTATCCCCGGCAATCAAAGCCGGGTGCCCCAGGTCCCTGTTTTGGGACCTGGGATACCCATACCGCCCGTTCTCCCGTTCCTTGTTCTCCCACAAAACAAAGCAGTGTCATCCTGAGTGCACGGGGCCCCGAACGTTTTTCAGTTCGGGGGTGGTAAGCGAAGGATCTGTGGTTGCTTTTCGTTCTCCCAATCAAGCCGGGTGGGATATCCATACCTTCCGCTCTCCCGAAAATTTTCATGGAATCCCTATCGACAAAGTTCTAAAGTCTGAACCATGACCTCAAACAGCCGCCGCACTTTCCTCCGCAATGCCGCTGTCTTCGCAGGCGCCTTCTCCGCCAACAGCCTTTTCCACCAGGCGCACGCCGCGGAGTTCCACGCCGCCGCCGCCGCATTAAACGGAGCCGACGCTGTGCAGAACGAGGATTACTGGGCTGTCATCCAGCGCGCCTACTCCGTCGATCCCAATCTCATCAATCTCAACAACGGCGGAGTCTCCCCCGCGCCGATCGTCGTGCAGCAGGCCGTCGAGCGCTATAACCAGATGGCCAATGAAGGCCCGTCCTATTACATGTGGCAGATCATGGACCAGGGCCGCGAGCCCCTGCGCGAAAAGCTCGCCCACCTCGCCGGCGCCGACCCCAACGAAATCGCCATCAACCGCAACTCGACGGAAGCCCTGAACACCATGATCTACGGCATGGAGCTCAAGCCCGGCGATGAAGTCATCGGCGCCGTGCAGGACTATCCCAACATGATCAACGCCTACCGGCAGCGCGCCATGCGCGAAGGGATCGTCTACAAGCAGATCGATTTCGATTTTCCCATCGAAGACGACGAAGCCATCGTCAAAGCGTACGAAAAAATGATCACGCCCAAGACGAAGCTCATCCACGTCACGCACATGATCAACCTCATGGGCCAGATCATGCCCGTGGCCAAAATCTCCACCATGGCCCACGCGCACAACATTGAGGTCCTCTGCGACGGCGCGCACTCCTTCGGCCTGCTCGACTTCAAAGTCCCCGACCTCGGCTGCGACTACTTCGGCACCAGCCTGCACAAATTCCTTTCCGCCCCCATCGGCAGCGGCATGATGTGGATGAAAAAGGAGAACATCGCCAAGACTTACCCGCTCACCTGCGCCAACGACCCGCACTCACCCGACATCCGCAAATTCGAGCAGCTAGGCACACGTTCCTTCCCACTGGAACAAGGCATCGGCGAAGCCATCAACTTCCACATGGGTATCGGCCCAAAGCGCAAGGAAGAGCGCATCCGCTATCTCAAGGACTACTGGGCGAAACAGGTTCGCGAAATCCCCAAAGTCAAGCTCTACACCTCGCTCGACGCCCGCTACTCCTGCGCCATCTGCGGTGTAGGCATCGAAGGCATGAAGCCCTCCGAGGTCGAACACGCCCTCTTCACCCGGTACAAGATCCACACCGTAGCCATCTCGTTCGGCAAGATTCAGTGCGTCCGCGTCACCCCGCACGTCTACACGCAAATCGCAGACCTCGACAAGCTGGTAACCGCCATCCGCACTCTGGCCGCTTGACAACCAGCCTTTCGCTCGTTACCCACACAAGCCAAGTGCCCCACATCCCTGCAGTTAGGGATGTGGGATAGGCGCTCCTCCCTATCCTTGAGTTTTATGTCAGGGCACGGCTGGTAGGCAGGGGATTTATCCCTGGCAATCAAAGCCCAACGAAGAGTATTGGGCTTTAGCCCTGTTTTTGCCTTTCTGTCCGCCATAAAAATAAACCTGCAATCTGTGGAAAAACTTTGCGGTGAATTACCCCCATTTATGCCACACTCAAACTAAGCAAACAGAACGGCCCGATTCCCAAGGAATCGGGCCGTCGTAATTTTCCCCCTTGCTTCTCGAAAAAAACGCATCCAAATTAGGAAAAATACACCAAAGTAACCATCAAATTACTAATCAGTAAACATGAGATATTTCTTCTAAATATTCCTATTTCAATAGGATAACTTCAAAAACTCCACACTCTTGAAACACTGCTCTTTGCAGCAAACAAAAAGCGAATAAGCTTTCGCTCTAAACGAAAGCCCCGGCAAAGCCGAGGCTCTCTGATCCAGCAAGAACGGCGGCCAAAGGCCGCAGCCCGCCGTGCGCGCAGCACCTACACGTTGAATTTGAAGAACAGAATATCCCCGTCCTTAACGACGTAGTCCTTGCCTTCCGAGCGATACAGGCCTTTCTCCTTCACCGCCTGCTCGCTGCCATAGGTCACAAGGTCGTCATAGCTGTAACACTCCGCGCGAATGAACCCGCGCTCAAAGTCCGAGTGAATCACGCCAGCCGCGCCGGGAGCCTTGGTTCCGCGGTGAATCGTCCACGCGCGAACCTCCTGCACGCCGGCCGTGAAGTAGGTAATCAGGTCCAGCAGCTTGTAGGCCGAGCGAATCAGCCGGTTCAACCCTGGCTCTTCGAGTCCCATCTCCTTGAGAAACTCAACCCGTTCCGCCGGCTCCAACTGCGCAATCTCGGCTTCCATCGCCCCCGAGATACGCACAACCTGGCTACCCTCTTCAGCTGCACGCTTTTCAACCGCAGCCGTCCACTCGTTGCCATTGGCAAGGCCAGCCTCGTCAACATTGGCCACATAAAGCATCGGCTTCGCCGTAATGAGAAAGAGCTCGCGTGAGGCCGCCTGCTCTTCTTCCGTCAGCTCCACAATGCGCGCAGGCCTGCCCTCACCCAGCGCCGCTTTCAGCTTCATCAAGGCGGAAAGCTCCGCCTTAATCTTCGCATCGGAGGTATTCTTCGCGGCCTTCTCCGTCCGCGCCAGCCGCTTCTCCACCGAGTCAAGATCGGCAAGCATCAGCTCGGTATTGATAACGTCGATATCATCCAGCGGGCTAACCTTGCCCGCCACGTGAATCACGTTGTCATCATCAAAGCAGCGAACAACATGGGCCACCGCATCCGTCGAGCGGATGTGCCCAAGAAACTGGTTGCCCAGTCCCTCGCCCTTGCTCGCTCCGGCCACAAGTCCGGCAATGTCCACAAACTCCATCGTGGTTGGCACGGTCCGGTTCGGCTTCACAAACTCGGTAATCGTATCGAGCCGCGGGTCAGGAACAGTCACAACGCCCACGTTCGGATCGATCGTGCAGAAGGGATAATTCGCTGCCTGGGCCTTGGCCGAGGTGAGCGCATTGAAGATAGTGCTTTTTCCAACGTTGGGCAGCCCAACGATGCCGCAATTCAAAGGCAAGGTCTTGGTTTCCTTTTGTGCAGAGTGTTGTACGGGCTCGCTGCCATAGTCGGACTGCGAAGAACACGTTCCAAGGGAGTGTGAGAGCTACTCACAGCTTCCTTTTTCAATTATAGGTACTTCCCCAAGGTGAGTCTGGTTCCCTGCGAAAACCGCACCCTTCGCTGCAAACTTCTTCGCTGGAACACGTCTAAGGCTGCATCCTGATTAGAATTGGAGCCGAACGGTACACCGCAACAGGGGTTCCGCTCATCCCATCGCTCCCAATGCGTTGACCGCGCATCAGCCCGCGCTGAAACGGAGACATCATGAACACCTCCCAGGCCGTAATTCCAATCAACTACACTGCATCCTCCCAGCAGCCCGCCTCCGCTCCTAATGCTTCCCACGACTCGCAACGGGGAGCGCAATGGGCAGCGTTTGCAACCATCTGGACGGTTGCGACGGCTCTCACTGTGGCCGTGGCCAATGAGTGTAGCTCCATCTTGAATCCTTCCTCGCTGTTCTACGGCATCGTTTTGTGGGGATGGTGGGGAGTAGTTGCCTCAACCCTATGGATAATCGGCACGCGCAGGCCATTTCTGTCCGGCTTCTCGCCTAGCTCCATCCTTCTGCACACCATCGCCGCCATCGTGCTCGGCATTGTGCATCCCATCGCCCTGTGGAGTCTCGGCTTTACAGGCCTGGGCTGGTATGCAGGCTTTCCAATGTGGAAGGCTTTCCATGCGCTCCTCAACCTGAACCGCTTCGGCATGGAAATCCTGATCTATGGCTTCGTCTTCGGGCTCATCGGCGTCGTGCAATATCAAATCCGCGCCCAGCGCGAAAAGCTGCGCTCAGTGGAGCTTGAACGTGAGCTCTCCGCCGCGCAACTCCGCGCCCTGCAAATGCAGCTGGAACCGCACTTCCTCTTCAACACTCTCAACGCCATCACTACGCTCGTAGAGTTGGACCGCCAGCAGGAAGCTGTAGAAATGCTCGCGCACCTCAACGCCATCCTCAAAAGCACGCTCAAGCGCACCACGCCTGTTAAAGTCCCTCTCTGGCAGGAGCTGGAAGTCGTTGAAAACTACCTCGCCATCGAGCAGGTCCGTTTCGCCGACCGTCTCCGCATCGAGATCAAAGTCGAGCCCGGCGCGCTCGACAGCCTCGTGCCATGCTTCCTGCTGCAGCCCATCGTGGAAAACGCCATCCGCCACGGCATCGCCCGCTGCGAAAGCGACGGTCTCATCGAAGCCTCCGCCCGCCGCGACAACGGACGCCTGCTACTCGAAGTACGGAACAGCGGAAGCGGCCGTCCTGCTCCGGCAAAGCCGGGCAACGGTATCGGCCTCAAAAACACGCGGGAACGGCTGACACACTTCTATCACGAGGCCTTCGACATGAAGGCGCTCCCAATGGATACTGGAGGCTTCCAGGTCGCCATCGCTATTCCCTATGAACGCGGATAACGAATGTTGAAAGTATTGATTGCCGATGACGAACCGCTGGCGCGCGCGCGCCTGCGGTTTCTCCTTTGTAACGAAGAGGATTTAGCGCTAGAAGGTGAGTGCCGCAATGGAAAGGAAGTCATCTCCACACTTCACGCACATCATTATGACGTGCTCTTCCTCGATATCCAGATGCCCGGCAGTGATGGCTTCGAGATTCTCCAACAGTTGGATCCGGCACAAATGCCGATAACCGTATTTGTAACCGCACACAATCACTATGCCGTGCAAGCTTTTGAAGTCCACGCACTCGACTACCTGACCAAGCCGATAGAACCTGAGCGTCTGCAATCCACGCTGCAGCGTATCCGCGAGAGAGTTGCATATCAGTCAGCTTTTCAGACACAGGAGCAGTTGAAAGCTGCACTGTTGGCGCTCAAGCCGCAAAACACATATCCTGCGCGCCTCGTCGTTCCCAACGGCACGCGCGATGCCTTCGTACCTGTCGATGAAATCGAGTGGATTGAAGCTGCTGACTATTACGCATGTCTGCATGTAGGCGGAAGAAGCCTGATGCTGCGCGAAACCATCAAGCAGTTAGCCGAAACCCTCGACCCAAGAAAGTTTGTTCGCGTACATCGCTCCGCAATCGTAAACATCGCGCATGTCCGCGAGATCCTGCGCGAAGGGCGCAGTGAAGGCTGGGTCTATCTCACCAACGGCCAGCGCCTCAAGATGAGCAAGACCGGCTGGCAGAATCTCTTAGCAGCCAACCGCGCATAGCTGTCGCAGGCATTTTCCCTGCATGAATCCGCGCTTCGGCTGCAAGTAGCTGGAACCCATCTTCCAACTCAACGAAATTGACGTGTAGAAGGAGCACACGTCAATGAAGCGCAGGCTGTATGTTCTTCTCTCTGCCGGGCTGAGCCTATGCGTTGCCATAAGCGGATACAGCCAACAGCCATGCACCAACGGCCTGCGCATGGAAGGCCTTATCACAGACCCAACCGGCGCAGTGATTCCCGGCGCGCAGATTCGCACTTCATCTGGACAGACCGCAGTTTCCGATGCCGCCGGACGCTACCTTCTTGCATGCGTTCCCACAGGAAGCATCTCTCTCACCGCGCAGGCAGATGGCTTCGCATCCAGCACAACAAACGCACGCGGATCAATGGGAGAAACAGTGCATCTCAATATGCAGCTTGCTATCGCCAGTGCCGAAGCCAGCGTGCAGGTAAATGCCGGTACCGACACCATGGACATGGAGCGTGGCGCCGGCACAACCACGCTCACCGCCGACGATGTGCAAAAGCTCCCGGATGATCCTGATGACCTTGCGCAGCAGCTTCAACTGCTGGCCTCCTCTGCCGGAGGAGGAGTGGGTTCCGCCAAGGTTGTGGTAGACGGCTTTCAGAATGGCAGCGCCATGCCGCCAAAGAGTTCCATCGCATCCATCCGAGTGAATCCCGACCCTGTTTCTCCTGAGTACGAGCGCCCTGGCATGTCGGGAGGTCGCATTGAAATTACAACCAAACCCGGTGCGGACAACTTTCACGGCGCTGTCTTCTATACCGACAGCGATTCCAGCTTCAACGCGACGGACCCGTTCTCCACAACAGCAACCCCCGCAGGCAAGCGACGTTACGGCTTCGAGTTCAGCGGCCCGATTGTCACAAAGAAAAGCGGCTTTTCCCTCGCTCTCGAAAAGCGCGACATCAACGAGTTCAACATCGTCAACGCCATTACGCTCGACGCAAACCAGAATCAAGTTGCCCAGCATGAAACCGTCTCCGCGCCGCAGACACTCTGGATCGCCTCCTCGCGCGCCGACTGGCAGCCTGTCGAGAAAGACGTCACCACGCTCTCTTACGCGGCCAACGTCAACAGTCTCGGCAATCAGGGCGTCGGCGGTCTCACATTGCCTGAAGCCGGCTACTCCAACTACGTGGCCGAGTACGATCTGCGCTTCACCAACACCTGGACCTTCAATCCGAACGCGCTGCATGAAACGCACATCGGCTACACGTGGAAGCGCACACAGCAAGCGCCCAACTCAACCGATCCTGCATTACAGGTCGCAGGCTACTTCAACGGTGGCGGCGCAACCAGCCAGAACCTCAACAACCGCGAGCGCGATCTCGAAATCGATGACGACCTGATGCTGACGCGCGGCAAGCATTCCATCAAGTTCGGCGCGCAGTCGATCGGTGTCTTCGTGCATAACTACGATCCTGACACCTTCAACGGCGCTTACGTCTTCGGCGGCGGCAGCGCGCCCGTGCTTGATGCAAACAACAACGCCACCAACGCAACCACCAACATTACGCCCATCGAACAATATCGCCGTGCGCTGCTAAACCTCCCCGGCGGCACACCCACCACCTATCAGCTCACCACTGGCACACCGCTGATTCCTTACGCACAGTGGAGGCTCGCGCTCTATGGCGAAGACACCTTCAAGCTGCAGCCGCAGCTCACCGTCACTGCAGGGCTCCGCTATTCCCTGCAGACATCACCCGGCACCTTCGCCAACTTCGGTCCGCGCTTTGGCCTTGCATGGGCGCTGGGCAAGACATCACCCCAAAGCTCGTTATGGACGATTCATCTTCGCAGCGGCATCTACGACCTTTCTGTGGACTCGCGCCAAATCAACCTCGCGCAGGTCTATCGGCTGAACGGCACGCGGCAGCAGGAAACGACTGTTTACTCGCCGGATTATGCGCACCCACTTGCGCCCATTGCCGGCTCGATTAGCGTAGGCACACAGTGGCAGTTCCCGTCCACCTTCAGTCAGATTCCCGTCGCCGAATATGCCGCCGGAGTGGAAGGCGACCTGCCGCATCACTGGCATCCCTCCGTCTGGTACACGGGTTACGCGGCCTGGGGCGACATCCGCGCCGTCAACATCAACGCGCCGATGATCGCAAGCAGCACCGGTATGCCGCCCGATCCCACCGCTGCGCTACTCGCGCCGCGGCCCGGCCCGGCGAATCTCAACCTCTTCGAATACCAAAGCTCCGCGCACAACCGCGGCGGTATCTTCTGGGCGGGCATCGAGAACAAAGGCTACAAGCGATGGACCTTCAGCCTGGGCTGGTGGGGCCAGAGCTTCCACAACGACGGCGACACGCCCCAATCGAGCTATACCGACAAGGGCGAACAAGGCCGCACGGACTGGCAATCCAGTGGCGCACTCGCCGAAGTTACTTTCAAGCTGCCCTACAAGATTGAGCTCGGAGACTGGACCTACTGGCACTACGGAATGCCCTACAACATCACCACCGGAACCGACTCAAACGGCGACGGAACCTTCAACGACCGCCCTTCCTATGCTTCCGCCATGGGTGATGGTGTTTACTCCACACCCTTTGGCCTCATGACCACCAATGCTGTGAATGGTGATGTGCCGCGCAATCTGGGGACTATGCCCACCATTGTGCACATGTACTCCAATATCAGCCGCGCCTTCGAACTCGGCTCCAATAAGGATCATCCCCGCACGCTGACCTTAAATGCGCGCGCAGCAAATCTGCTGAACCACACAAATGTCACCTCTGTCGGTACGGTTGTTTCTTCGCCCAGCCTTGGACAAGGGATTGCAGCAGAGGCAGCAAGGCGCGTTGAGCTCGGCGCGCGGTTTGCATTTTGATGCGGAGTCACCGCACTGTATAAGCGTTCACAATACCGTTGCTCTCCGCCGCGATTAAGTGTGTACCACTGCGGGCAGAGTACCACCCCTAACGTTTTCCAGGACGGCGCAGGTCGTGCATTGCTCCCCGCGGAAAACCTGTCGACTCGCGAACTACCAGCTGCGTATCAATTTGATACTCGCGATTTGGTGTCGCGTGTTCGCCATTGGTGCGCAACGCGGTCACAGCGGCACGCGCCAGTTCTAACCGCGACATACGGATGGAAGTCAGCGGCGGAAACATCACCTGGGCCATGTGTACATCGTCAAAGCCGATAATTGAAAGATCATCCGGCACGCGCAAACCCTCGCGGTACGCCTGATGCAGCACGCCAATCGCCGTCATATCGTTGGAACACATCACTGCTGTTGGCAGCGTCTCACCTTCGAGCAGCTTTGCCAGTGCTCGCATGCCGCCTTCTAGCGTATGGTCACCCTCGATAATCCACTTCGGGTCAAGTGCAATGCCACATTCCTGCAAGGCGCGCGCAAAAGATTCCAAGCGTGAATGCGCCGAGTGCAACCGCATCGGTCCCGAGACAAACGCGATATTCCGGTGCCCCAGCGCAGCCAAGTGCTGCACACCCTGGCGGATGCCATCGTGATAATCCACCTTCAGCAGGCTGATACCTGGGCGTTCCGGGCCGGTATCAATAAATACGAGCGGAATATCCCGCTCCGCCAGCATTTCAAGAAGCGGCTCTTCGATGCCGAAGGTCATTACCGCCACGCCATCCACCTTGCGCTCAAGCATTCGGCGAATGCACTGCTCCCAGCGCTTCGGATCGTAGTTCGTCGAGCTGACCAGGATTTCGTTGCCGAGCTCTACAGCAACATCTTCAAATCCCTGGATCAACTCTGAAAAAAACGGGTTGGTGATTTCCGATACAATCAGGCCAAAGACACCGCTTTTACCCGAAACCAGCGCACGGGCCTGCGTGTTTGGAACGTACTTCAGTTCCCGGATCGCCTCCCATACCCGCTTGGCCATCTTGGGATTAACCGTGGGCACGTGGTTGATTGTGCGCGAAACAGTAGCCACCGATACATTCGCGTGCTGCGCTACTGCACGAATATCCATGCGTTGCGGCTTTTTGGTGGAACTGCGTTTGTTCTTTGGAGGCATAGCGTCGGCCTTCTTACCCACGGCAGGGCATGAGAATGCGTTTTCATCATACGCCACCTGCTCCGGATCGGCGAATTGAAACTTGACAGCTAATAGCTGAGGAATCTAGTGTCATCCTGTTCGGCAAACGTTTACTCATCTTTGCCGTCTCCCCTTTATTCGTCAGAGCCGCTTTTCGCCGCGCTGGCAATTCAGATATGTACCTGGAGGTTGCATGTTGTCGGAACAGCTTAGAACCGAGGTTCTTGAAGCCAACCTCGAGATCGTACGGGCGGGTCTTGTCCTCTATACCTTTGGCAACGCCAGCGGTATTGACCGCGCACAAGGCCTCGTCGCCATCAAGCCCAGCGGTGTGCCGTACGAGAAAATGACCCCCGATGATATTGTCATCACGGATCTCGACGGAAAAATCGTCGAAGGCAGCTTGAAGCCGTCTTCCGATCTCAAGACGCATATCGAGCTTTATCGCCAGTTTTCTGAAATCGGCGGCGTTGTCCATACGCACTCCACCTATGCCACCTCATGGGCACAGGCCTGCTGTGCCATTCCTGCTCTCGGCACCACGCATGCGGATTATTTTCACGGTCCCGTACCTGTCACCGACGTTCTCACAGATGAAGAAATTCAAGGTGACTACGTTCTGAACACAGGCCTCGCGATTGTCCGCCGCTTCCAGGGCATCGATCCCATGGCTGTTCCCGCCGTGCTTGTTGCCGGCCATGCACCGTTTACCTGGGGAGCCACTCCAGCTAAGGCTGCGTACAACGCTGTTGTGCTGGAAGCTGTCGCTCGCATGGCTCTTTACTCGCATTCCATCAATCCCGACGCGCCCGGAGTTTCGCAGGCTCTTCTTGACCGTCACTATTATCGCAAGCACGGCGCAGCCGCTACATACGGACAATAATCATGGATCTCGCGCACTTCCATCTGTTGGCTGGTATCACGTCTTCTCTGCCCGCACTCTTCGTTTCCTCCCTGGCGCACCTGAGCGGGTTGGATATTGCGGTAGTAGCGATTTACTTCGTGATGGTGATCTGGATTGGTTTTTACCTGAAGGGCCAGGCGAACACGAGCGAAGAGTTTTTCATGGCGGGC